>Ga0209367_1005601_pt1 | contig 17394 bp, 12 predicted proteins | sample WorMetLIZISLAND2_FD_187412 | JGI IMG/M metagenome (GOLD analysis project Ga0209367, IMG submission 187412) | Marine gutless worms symbiont microbial communities from Max Planck institute for Marine Microbiology, Germany - Olavius geniculatus... ... | reverse complement strand
GACTTGGTCAATCTCTAGCGCGTGTAAAAATTTGGGGGCGCAGCACCCCCTAGGGGCCAAAATATGGTCTTCCGAAAAATGCACTTTGGGTGGGTACGATTCAACATCAAGATCTCCAAGGTCACTGGACCAAACTTCACCGGACTTGTTTCGCCTAACGCAGAAGGAATCGCAGTAGACGGAATAAAAATCCAATTTTGAATATATTCATCCGTTTCGGAGATATTCGCCGCTGAACTTCGAAGTCGTCCGAAATCGGGCCAAATTTTGCATGTTTTTGGCCCCTGAAATTTTTTTGGGGTGCACCTCCCAAAATTTTGGACCGGCATTATAAAATAGTGCCTAATACTGACCACCGTGCAAAATTTCACGCCGATCGGCCCATGCATCTCGGAGATCTCGCGAGGAAGAAAAAAAAACATCATGCGTAAAACACAAGTCCTTCCGAAAGCTATCGTTTTCGGGCGGACTAATAATCATACCAATTGTCTGCAGTAAGGCACTCTCATTAAATATCAAGTCCAACTCACGATCAGCATACTCCTGCAAGCCACATAAACAACAATAATAGTTCGAATTAACTAACAATAAATTACGATAAATTAACTAACAACAATAAAACGAATAATACAGCTGCTACCAACTGAAAATCGTTTAATCAAATAATTTCCGAAAAATATTATACTAACAAGTCCAAAATCGAAAGTGATTTTTTAAACAATGAACTGATTAATTATTTGTTAACTTCTGCAACCAGAGCTGACACATCACATCACATTCTCGTAGCCAGGTCTGAGGCTCGAACCAACTGGCTTGGTCCAAAAATCAGCAGTCACATGGCATTCGTATTACATTCATCAAACAGAACAGATGAACTTGTGCTTGAAGGCAATGCCATGATAATAAAACTGAAAACAAATCCATCTGTATTGATGTTGATCTGCATGGCTGAGATTAAAGCAGGGCGCATTCACCTGTGTCAAGTGGCAGATAACACTTTGTGATCCCATATGGCAGGTGATGCTACATAGCTCTGCAATGGGTTACGCACAAACAGCACATCTTTTACAATTGTTGCTGTTTGCACCACAGGCATTCTACATGATGCCTGTGATGCAAACAGCAATAATTGTAGGTTGTGGAGAAAAAAAAACAATCAAAAACAATCCAGAATAACTCATGCCTTGCTAGTGCTGTCAATCATGGGCTGGCCACGCTTAGCATAGAGATGTGTGACTTTTATAATATGCTCCAACTTTCGTGGCTGTTCCTCAGTTTTAGCTGCCAAGCAGATGCAAGCCTCGGCCATAGACTGAACACACATAATAACACAAATGTACATTCTGATGTAGGCAGCAGCATAATTCACAATTCCATTACAGTATCGGTAATATTCTCTGCAAAACTGAGCAATGTGTGACAATGACAGTTCAACGCATGAATAAACGTGGAATAAGCAAATTCAAATCAATTTCAGTTAGCCAATTAACATTTTCTAGCTTCTCACTGCTTACATTATAACTGTCGTACATTATCAGTGCAGACATGGACTGCTACTGCAATTGCATTAACACACTGAAAAACATAATGCAAAATACTGCCAACGTATTAGAAGTTTCATTGTTACTGTGTTACATGTAGTTTTTTTACAATACATGGTACTGTGAGTCTTAATACCATATAGATGTACTGTGCTTGTGTCTGTCAGCGACTAAGGTCCTGTTTTTCCATGCAGATTTGATGACCAATCAAATTGATCTCAGATCAACTTTGGGACTTGATCTAAGATCATCACAATAACCATTTTTCCATCGCCAAATAGAGACTGATCGTCCATCAAATCTTCCATCAAGCTGATGGCTGAATATTGACCAATCAAGTTAGATAATTGACGATTAAATGTGGCGATCAGCAGTTCGTTGCTTATTCGCACCAGAAACATCGCTTCACTTCGCCGGTCAGAACGGCAATTTACATATTAAAATAAAGTTCCAAGCATGGCGATCAATCACTACTGATCAATTTATACTGTGCATAGTGTTTTGTGAAGAAATGAAATGGATAAATGCTCCCGTATTGATTTGCGACGGAACGTATTTTTGAGAGCAGATGATATGGATGATAACGTTGATATCATTGCCGTGACGATGTTTACTGCCTATGGCGTCTATACGCAGTGCATGCTAGGTAATTGAGCACAACACTGCAAATCGAGGTCAGCTGTCAGCCAATCAGACTGGCATAAAGTAGGCTCAGTTGACGGCCGATCAACTAATCGCCGTTCACGTAATTGGAGATCAAAAATCCATGGAAAAACGAAACACAGTTGATCGACGATCAATGCTGAACATCAAGTTAATTGAAGATCAGTAAATTGGAGATCAAATTTGATTTGACTGGTGATGGAAAAACTGAACCTAAACATTTTAAAAAATGTATAGGGCATGTGACATTTCTTATATGACGTTCTGAAAATCTAAAAGAGAATTTTTTGTGAAGACGGCCATGTTTAGAAGAGACCAAACAAACTATCACTTTTACACTATAGATGACGCAAGTCAGGCTGTATGTGAATACAATATAACACTAAACAACTCAGTGCTTTCTAACTTCCTACTGATCGGTGAAACACGGTGCTAACAGATCTAATAAATAGTTTAAAAGCAAGCTCAGCTCACGTTGCGGTGGAATTTGGTGAAAGACTGCACCATAAAAAATCTGTGCATAAGTACAATGGCCGTGTTGATGCATAGCTTTGTCCTGTACAGAAAACATACAGACAGCTCTGTAGGGGACGATGGTAAAACGCGAATCGGTGGATGGGTGAATGTCAGCAATGTTAGGGCTAGGAATAGGGATATGGTTAAGTTTGGGGTTAGAATTAAGGTTAAAGATTAGGGTTAGGAATAAACCATGACAATGATGATGAGGATTTTGAAATTCCCACTCTAAAGTGGGCGTGATCACTGGACTGTGATCAGATCAAAACTGCACCAAAGTGCAACATATTTCACTACATGCATCGGTGCATGCATGCTAGAGCATTATTCCAAAGCTGCATTTTATTGCATCAACAGCATCCTGTAAGTTAATCACTGCATGGGGCCCTTTAAATCAGTTTGACCTAGTTTCAACGGTAGCGCCTCGAATGCGGCACGTGGCCTGGATAACAAACAGAACAAGCGAAAACGGTGCGTACAACTCAAGTTTTTGTCCCACGTCGCTGATCAGACATGCGCCCTGTTGTCGGTAGCTAAGTTCCGTGCAGGCGTCAACGCCGCACTTTCGACTTGGCGAGTTTGCCAGCTGATCGTTTGTAAACAACCATCGATCGCGCCGCTGCTCAGCCATTAGAAACTAAACCGGAAATGATTGTCATAATCGCCGTTAATGACCGACTTCGACGTGTATGACGTAATGCGGAGTTTCCATCCAAGGCAACTCACGCAAGCACAAGCAGACACTCTAAAAATTTGACTATCCCTTTCACGTTACGTATGCAACGCAACGGACGTAACACAAGTGACGTAGATGACGTAACGACCGCTTCTATTCTGTTGTTTTGGTCGTTGCTTCTGAGGCTGCACATCAGCTGCGTTTGTTGCATAGGCCTACTTTTCTTGCTTTCATTGCAGAGTTTTAAGCGGAGTTTCCATTCGATGATACAAGGCAATAAACGCAAAAAATACGCAAGCAAGTTACGTTTGTTGCATTGCATACGTTGGTTTGGTTTCAACTTTCAAATGCATGTTGCAACGCCACGGTTCGTATCATCGCTATGTTTCGACCGTTGTGACTGCTGCGTTAGTTGCATTTGTTGCGCACTTTCTTGCGTTCGTTACGTTGATGAAGACCGTGCTTTACTACAGCCTTCGACAAATTACCAACTGTCATCGCCCAGTTCCATTCTCGTGAGCAGTGTTTAACGCGCGAAAGCAGCTACTGCTTTCAGCGCGTCTTAGCCATCGCAATTCTGTCTGTCCGTCTGTCTGTCTGTCACACGGGTGGATCAGTCAAAAACGGCGGAAGCTAGGATCACCAAATCTTCACTGTCGGCTGCCTGGAAGACTTTAGTTTCAGGAACCGTAAAGCTTTCCATAAATTCGAAGGGGGTCACCCCGAACGAGGGCGCTAAATTAGAGTGGGTGGGCAAAATTTGCGATTTTTGGCCAGTAAGTCGCTGTATCTCAGTAACGGTTCGAGATGGGGCTTAGGTTACTTAGGTGGTGGCGTGGCGTAGTTGGTAGCGCGTTTCGGCTGAAACGAAGTTACTCTACGCCGGGCCCGGTAAATTAGTACTGCGATGGGTGACTGCCTGCAGGCAGGTAAACCATCTCGGTGCGAAGCCTGTCAGCAAGTCGACTTAGCCTTCTACCCTCCATGGGACGGTAGAATGAGTAGTAACTCATTTACATGAGTTACGGAAGGTGGGGACCTTGGTACAGCTGACTGGGGTTGCCTAGCCGGCCGCTGCGCCAGCCTGTGTGTGCAGGCTGCACACGGTGGCCGTGCGGCAGGCGGCTCTGGTTAGTGATGAAAGCACATTAGAGGCGTGTGCATGCTCGCAATGATGCGCTATACAAATTGACAACCTTTACCTTTAATCAGTAACAGGAAGTCGTACACTGGCTCTCCATTGGCGCCAACCTCAATGACCTTGAACGACCCTGAACGACAAAATAGGGGGTTTTATGGATTTTTGGCGATTTCGGGCTGCGACACAAGTCTACATCATTCACAAGTTGGCGCCACGGAACTATCGTTATGCGATCCAGATAGAGAATTTGGTATTTGTATATTAACTTAGCGTGAACATCCCAATTTTCAGCTAAACTACTGAACCGGAACTGCCATATTCGTGCATCTCGTGAGCATTAACTCAAATTTCTTGTAAAGTTTAGACAATTTAAGCGCGACACAATAACCTACGTTTAGTTGCGCTGCTGCCTCGTGGCGTACAGATGCTGCAATGTTTTCCGTACTTTACTTATTACGGGACACAACTGGACATGGTTTCTCCACTATAGCATTTGGGAGAAGCGTTCACACACTTTAATTCACATTATCAGAATTAAACAACACACATTTTCCACAGCTGCATGTCTCTAAAACTAGCAACTCAGGCCTTCCAGCACTTGTCTATAATTTTTTTGCATAAGACAACAAACTAGATATCAGATGATCATTGGTAAAATGAACAGCAATTAACATAAAGGAAAGACTACAACACTACAACTACTAAGATGGTCTTTAATGAATACTGACATAATCAACACAACGGGAGCACATAAAAAAAACAGAAACATAAAGGCTATATAGTACAGCAATCAGTGTATAATCTGGGCAGCAAATGTAAAAGACTGTTAGTGTGCAATAATTTCTGGAAACGGTTAGCTTCAATCATTGCAGTGGACAGTGGCGTAGCCAGTGTCTGGTTGTAGTGGGGGCACTTGATGGGTGGGCTATGGAGAGGGGTGTTCCCTCTGTCCCCTCCACATGGGAAAGGGGTCTGGGGAGGGGGCTGCAAACTCCGGAAAATAATTAAAATTGTTGCCACAAGATCTTATACTTAAAGGCTATAACTGCACCCAATTTGATTTTGGCTGGGGAGACCCCACTGGGGGAGCTCACAGCACTTTCCAGACCCCAGAATTTAGGGGTCGTATCTCTAAGAAAAGCGAAAAGAGAAGGTAAGTGAAAAAAAGAGGAAAAAGGGACGGGAGGAGAGGAAAGGGGAAAAGGGGGAGAAAGGGAGGGGAAAGGTGAGGTTCCCCAATTCACATTTCTGGCCATGCCACTGCAATGATAATGGCTAACCGTTTCCACAAGTGTCCAACTGCCAGATATACATAAAGTATGCAAGTCCCAGATTCTTATATGCCACCCCGTAAATATACATATATGTACATAAGAATAGCTAGTAAGCTTAATATAAATGACATTTCCAGGCATGACAAACAGTTTGCTCCAGTTCTGCACATTAGCTGTTGAAGTCCAATTTTGTCAGAGATTTCGACATAGTTAAGCAGCTGTAACATGACACAATCTTCGAGAAAAGTTTGTAATAAATTGCAGGTGTGGATCGTTCATTGTAATTTTTGGAGTTAAGACCAAAATGCCAGAAAGTGGCAGCGCTACACTACCAATATTTAATTTTAATATTCCGTAAAAATGCAAGTCTGCTGCCTGAGCAAAGCTTGTCATTTCATTTAAGCCTCAATGCTACGGGACAGAAACTTGCTGGAAATGTAAAGACGATATATTCTGTGACAGGCAACAAAAATATTTGGGTGATTTTTTTAGAAATTAAATAGAATGGTTAGCAATCGCACTAATAGCAGGAAAAAAGTGCACAAACAAACAGCGCAAAAGTCAGATTTTTTCGGTCATTAAATAGAATAGAACAGATGGCAACAATTGCACTAATAAGCAACAAAAAATGCCACAAAATAGCACAGAATGATTTACAGTTGAAAAAACACACAAGACTAACAATAACAACACCAACACTGATTTAACATCTTACTGTGTATACATTGGGGGCGTTGAAAATGCAGGACCTGACAATGATGGATCAAACAGTACTGCAAGACCTGACAGTGAAAAACCAAACTGCATGGCCTGACAATGCAGGCCTTGACAATGACAGACTGAAAAGCAACGAAAATGCAAAACCTGACATTGCAGAACCTGATGTTGACGAACCTGACAATGGCAGACCTCCTTCTTTCTTATCCTGCTCTGTTGGCCAGGCAGCAAAGTGATGCTCAGCTTTGCAGTATCAAGTCGTTGCAGGATTTTAAAACATGGAGAAACTGCCGGAAAATGGAGTATTTAGGTCTACAACTAAAATGATAGTTTAATATCGTTTATTCTTCATTAAAGGAACACAAAAATTTGAACATATAAGTATATTAAATTTAAACCCTTATTGAATGACTAAGTATATGTCAAATTTTTACAAGTGCTCAATGAATAAAAAGGCAATTGCCCCCGCAAGCCTCAACATAAGTAAGTAAATAAAGTAAGGTAAATTTGTGTAGTAAACAACGTTTAGAAACCTCTCATATGCTAACATAGCCATGGTCCTGATTATAACTTGTCCAACAATGAAGTAATGCAGTTTGGTCCGTCAATGTCAGGTCCTGCATTTTCAGGCGACCCTATACACTTTCCAATTTCTTCCATTTTGGGGATGAAGCATAATATAAGAAATACTAAATTTCAACAACGCAGTGACACAAAATTGATGTTAAATTACAGAAAAAAAACATTCTGCAACTAAACTTTAAGAGTAACTGCACAATCAAATGGTAACATCACAGACATTGCGTAATGTTGTCGAGAAAATGGAATAGTTTTCTGAGCACAGCACAGCAGGAAAAAAACAGGTGTACAAAAATTCACAACGATGACCTGCCTAGATAGTGCTAATCGTTCTACAAAAACTATGCTCATCTCCGACTGCTTGGGAAAGTTATCTGAAATCATCAGCTGCAAACATTCCCTGCACACATAGAATCGTAAAAGCATTAATGTGAGTGTCGGCATTGAATTTATACAACAATATATCACGAAACATCTCCATTGCACTGAGTGTACTTACTACAGGGTTCCCACATTTCTACTGACCAAAAATTGCAGGACTTTTCCAGGACTTTCCAAGACAATCAAAACGTTTTATCCAGGACCTTCTTCAATTTTTGGAGCCTGTCAATGTTTAAATACGAACACAAACAGCAGTTACTTGTACTGTACACGCAGAGTGTAATCCTATGTGCCAAATAATTTGAAATTTTGCTCATCGATGTATTTCAGTAAATAAGTGCTAAGCTAGTGCTACATGTTGTTTATTTTGAACCCCGTAGTCTATTCATGTATCTATTGAAAAGTTTCTGGAAGTGAAACCAAACTGTGAATTCATGATTCAGATAGCTATTGGACTTGGGTGACATCTAACCATCCAAAATTTTTTTTCAAACTCCATTCACAAATTATTCTAGAAACGTAGTGGAAAACTGACAAAGCCAAAAATGCAAACTTCTTCTACTGCAGAAGTAAAAGTGTTAAAATGTTAATCACTAATAACAAGTTGCTGTATTCTGCAATTTCCATGATCTTTCTGGCTGATTACAAAACTGTTCAAAATCAACTAAGAGAAATTAATTTCAGGAAATCAATTGGTTAAAAAAATTTAATCAGTATATCAGAGCGAATTTATATAGTGTATTACTCAATGTTTAAACCTATAAGTATACTCAAGTACACTCATGCATATTACCAGTAAACCATGGAGTCTTGTCCAGAATGTAAGCAACATAGAAAAGTAAAAAAATACTCAAGAACCTTGGCACGACGCAGTATGGAATCCTTTGTCGCATCGTACGGATGTTCTTTCGAGGGAATTTCCAGAATGGCGGGAATCGTTTGAGTGTATCGGTCAATTACGTGTCGGATCATCTCGGCAACCTAGCAGCAATTTTCACAGACATAAAACACAAGTGTAAAGTATGTCCTAAGCCACAAGGCCCATAAAGTGGCACTGATCTACGTTTCCTTAGCGCTCAGCCAGACACCAGTTTACACTGCAAGACTACAGATACGGGGCTAGTGCATCATGGCGTGTGCATGTTTACAACATAGCTTTTGCTAGCATTCATTGTGCCTATCCACGAAGAGATGGCCAGACTGGGTTGATCTGAATGACTTAATTACACTGTGTCTCAAAACAAAACATCCCCGACATTTTTGACTGTAAGTTGAAAATGAATTATCAGATTCTGATAATTTTTGCTAGGAATATTCCTTACACAACTTGCGATCACATGACCATTCAGTTTCCCACTTCACCCAATGTTTGTTTCTGCACTACCTGGGGAAAACACAACCAGCGAAATATCACTTTTTATCCAACGAGATATGATTGCTTAATTAACATAACGCGTAAAAACACATTTTGTTCACATTTCTGACACTTTGGCTGACATTTCATCCAGTTGTCCATTTTTCAACTGACTGTAGTAAAATAGCTTGAAGTGGTGGCCCACTATGCGAACACAGGCAAGGAGACGCTTACTCCATTCATTGACAGCAGTATCGATAATGTTCTGTTCCAGACTAATCCAGGCTGTACCAGTCGCTTCTTGACTTGACAAACATTCCTAAACTTTATATGATAGACACACTGCTGCATGACAGTCAAACGTTGTAATAGATTGGCTGTTGGGGCCCACAGATTAGGATAGATGAAATTGATCGACGTTTTTTCACTCATTTTAATATGTATTATGCTTGGTCTGATTTCCCAGGTAGTGCAAAAGCAGACGACGGGTGAGGTGGAAACTAAAACACTTATTTAATAGCCAGTGGCGTCTGAAATATTTTGGCCAAAAATTATTAAAATCTGCTAATCTTTCTTCAGGTTACAATCGATAATATCGGGGATGTTTTTTCAGGTTTTTTGTTTATTTCAACACATATTTCACTTGATCTGATTTCCCTAGGTAGTGCAGAAGCATACATTGGGTTAGCTGGAAAACTGAACGGTCATTTGATGGCAAGTTGTGTCAGGAATATTCTTACCAAAAACTATCAAAATATGATAATTGGTTTTGAAGCTACAGTCAAAAATGTTGGGGATGTTTTTTTGAGACACAGTGTACACACGAAGATGGTAAACCTGTGAACAGTCACTGCCAACTTCCTACAGGGTGCATATTAGAGCTAGGATTAATAGATTCGAATTGATTCGTGACTCAACCCAGCAATTTTGTAAAATATTGAAGCCAAGTTCTGTTGACAAACTCATGTGTTCTGCGCACTACTTGCACCAACTGCATGTGTGCAATTGTGCATTGTGTCTTTCGTTTAGTTTCACTCCACTATCACTTTGTCACGAGTTCCGAAGCAAAACCAGTGACCAATGACATTAGCCCTCTCTTCCTAGATATGATCTGTTTTACTTACAACTTCCAGTTAGTTCTTTTGGGTTGACTTATACCGGCAACAGTACAGTAGTGCAATATAACAGTCCCAAATTGCAACTCGGAATTTGTGAATTGCTTGAATCACAGGTGAGCACACAGCAACGTCATGGGTCAAACAAGTAGACGATGCCGAAAATTGCAATTTCCCACAGACATTGCAAAGTTTCAGAGTTTCAGAAGAATTCAACAAAATTCTGACAAAGTTGCAAATTTCCCACAAAAAAAATATTATAGGTGCTCAAAATTTAAACTTTGCTCCTAAATTTCCCTAAAATAAAAGTTTTCAGCCAGCTCCCAATTTTGCATTTCTGGGCAAAGATTTTTCGACAAAAAGACTTTCTGACAGTTGAAAATGTAAGGTAAGCAACTGCCCATGCACCAATTGCACCATTTGCCCCCGTGCCATGATTCCACAGCCAGTGAATCGAATCGAATGAAAATTCTCTTGAATCGAATTTGTAGTCAGCTGAATCACCCGCCTCTAGAGCCTACAGCAACCACTCCCTCATTTCTAACGGTATTCCAACCCCACTGTGGACCTTCCAATAGGAAACAAAGGCCTGTGACACAACAAACTTTATCTGGGGCAACAATTGGCATCTCACTTAGTCTGACAGTTTTAGCAGAAGGCGCACCAGTGTGTTAGACAAACAGACAGATCACACCATGGTAATATCTGTTACAATAGTCAGCAATGCTGGCTAAAACACTGTATGTCACAGTAAAAGAATGCCATCTATTGGCTTCCATGCCCTGTACACTCCAGCTTAATTACAAAAAGTTGGAATTCCGGACTTATTACACGCTGGTACTTGTATTGCCTATGTCTAGCTATGGTGAGATAATAGCTGCATTTTGGATGACCTAACATGTTAGGTGTACCACAGATAAATATATTATAAATATGTTAATCATAATACTTTTAATAGTTTCAATACTTCTAGCTAATATTTTACATTTCTGTTGACAGCATGTTGGACGAAAAATTCGAAAGAGTTTTGTTGTGCTGTATTGAAGCAATATGCTGGTAAATTTGTTTTTTATGCTTCGGCATAGACTATTTAATTTGACACCTAACATCTTCTTGGTAGGTCATCCAAAATGCAGCTAATGCGTCGATAACCTACCGATACAGTCACGTGCGACCAAAAGAACAGCAGTGTAGGCCAAACAACCGACAGTTGGCCAGTGTGGAAAAAGTGTCGTTTGAGCCACTGTGTCTGGAGTATTTAAGTTCATTCACAAGTTCGTTTGCCATATCCCACTCCCAACAGTTGATTAACTAGGGATGCTGGTTGTATGTGATCGCATACTTTGCCAAAACCCACATATTGCATATTTTTTCGGCATACAACGGCATTTTCAAAATCGCATATGCGAAAATTATGCTGCATATGCCGCACATGCAAAACTTCGCATATATGCTGCATATTTCCGCATATGCGATCGCATTTTTCAGCATTTTTCCTGTCCAACTTTGTTTTAAAACTGCTAAATATTTTGGCAGCAAACGATTACGGGTATTTACAATTAGACGTAGAATAAATTGAAGTCGAATATCTCAAGACTGTGCAGAAAAGGCCTATTAATGATCACGATTATGATTCTCCATCACTCGAATTTGCATATGCCGGAAATATGCGGAAAAATATGCCGCATATATGCGGGTGCGGCGCATATATGCCGCATATATGCGCTGCGTATTTCGCCAAATTCTGCACATTTTCCCGCATATTTTGCCTCAAAAAGTTCTGCATATTTTAAGAAACTTCTCCGCTATAAACTAACATCCCTAAAACAGACTAAACTTCAAAACAGCAAAGCAACATCAGAGCAGTGTTAGTGATGCATGTAACATACATTCTGGTTGATGAGAATAATCGCGATGTCATCACGACTGGTGAACGTCTTGAAAGCCTCTTCAATGTCAGAGATGCTTGAATCTGCATGCATCACATACACTGATCTGTAGTCATCTACTGCCAGTGCCTGCACTATGAAACAGTTAGATTCGCGGGCTACGGTGCAGCATGCAGACATACCACCACCCCAATCAGCCAAATTAAGCACTGACCCTCTGTCCTGTGGCTCAGAAAAGAGTTGCAAATTGCCACCTTTCCCAGATTTCCCCATACATCCAGGATTTGCATCCCACAATGTCACACCAAAAAATGCCGAGGAATAACTGCCGTGTCAAATTTCCTTTATCACACAACAAAATAGCGAAAATATTGATAATTGATAATAATATTTATTAATTACAGACCACTGTTGATTCTGTGGTAATGCAGAACAGCGTAGAGCTTTTGACTTTAAAATTATAACAGTCATTACATTATCCAACTAGAAAGCAGTCAGAGCAGGCACACTTCCGCCAAGGCAATGTTGTTCGCTAGGTGGCAGCACCATCTTCGATTTTGCAGCAGTTTCCCATATGCCCCACTGAAAGCAATGGTAACGAAAATTTCAAAGTGATCCAGAATCCAGGATTCCTTTCAGATCACCCCCAAAATTGAATCACAGGTAGTTTGTGTCATGCCCGAAATACCCTCAAAATTTCAGAAAGATCCGTCCATAACTTTTTGAGTTATCTTGCTAACAGACAGATAGACAGACAGACAGACAGACAAACAAAGTCTGGCAAAAACATTACCTCCTTGGCGGAAGTAATAAATTCCATGACCTTGGGTATACACTGAGAAGTTTGGTCAAAATTAATTGCAGAGGAAAAGCACTACACTGTGTCCCAAAAAAGCATCCCCAACATTTTTTACTGTAATTTAAAAACCATTTATCAGATTTTGATAATTTTTGGTACGAATATTCCTGACACAACTTCCCATCAAATGACCATTTAGTTTTCCACCTCACCCAACGTTTGTTTCTGCACTACCTGAGAAAAACACCACCAGCGAAATATCACTTTTTTATCCAATGTGATATGATTGCTAAATTAACATAACATGTAAAAACACATTTTATTCACATTTCTGACACTGTGGCTGACATTTCATCCAGTTGTCCATTTTTCAACTGCCTGCAGTAAAATTGCTTGAAGTGTTGGCCCACTATGCGAACACAGGAAAGGAGATGCTTACTCCATTCATTGACAGCAGTCAATAATGTTCTGCTCCAGACCAATCCAGGCTGTACCAGTCGCTTCTTAACTTCACAAACATTCCTAAACTACATCTGGTAGACACACTGCTGCATGACAGTTAAACCTTGTAATAGACTGGCCGTTGGGGCCCACAGATTAAGACAGAAAAAATTTATTAACGTTTTTTTCATTCATTTTAACACGTATTACACTTGGTCTGCTTTCCCCAGGTAGTGCAAAAGCAGATGTTGGGTGAGGTGAAAACTAAAAGACTTATTCAATAGCCAGGTGTGTCAGAAATATTTCTGCCAAAAATTATTAAAATCTGCTAATGCTTATTAAAGTTACTATCAATAATGTTGGGGATGTTCTTTTCAGGTTTTCTGTATATTTCAACACATATTTAGCTTGATCTGCTTTCCCTAGGTAGTGCAAAAGCATACATTGGGTAAGATAGGAAACTGAACAGTCATTTGATGGCAAGTTGCATCAGGAATATTCGTACCAAAAATTATCAAAATCTGATAATTGGTTTTCAAGTTACAGTCGAAAATGCTTTTTTGAGACACAGTGTTTATAGCCTATGAAGCTGCTGATATTTTTGAATGTAAACCTAAGTTAAATGCGCATTATGTGAATTCTACATTGCAGAGGCCTACAAATTGCCACCAAGCAGATTACACAAAAATGCAAATGACTATATAAAAAATTATAAAAATTTTCTATGGGTGAAAAGGGTGACATAGCAAATACCACTGACTGGGACTCCATCTCTGGGTCCAGACCACATTCTAGACTGAAACGAAAGAAAAATGACAGTGCGGAATAAAAATGAAATCAAATAGTATTCATAAAAGCTTGAACTACAATTATGTACTGGGTAGTTTGTACTTACTTTATCTAAGACATGCTACTAGGTTCATAGTTCTATTTATATTTACAATCTAAGTAGATTTCAATGTTTAGAGATAAAACGCTGCATACTCTTTTCAACGACATAGAAGTTGGGGCGTCTGTTCTTATCCAGTTCTCCAACTCCTCCCAGCAGGAAGCCAGTACACGTGTCCTGCCAAAATCAGTCAAAATACTCATCTCTTAGAATCATTCTGCAAAAATGCTCAATTACTAGAGCAGCAATGACTAAACGTGTGGCTCGGTAGTCTAATGGTAACGTGCCGGACTTGTAATCCTGAGGTCACTCAGGGGCGCAGGTTAGACTCTGCACCGGGACACTGCAAGTTGTTCACACACATGTGCCTCTGTCACCAAGCAGTATAATTTGGTACCGGTCAAAGGGCGGTGATGCCCCGAGGCTGGGAAGGTAACCGTAGGTCTGGCGTCTCACTGGCTATGCGTCACGGACTCAAGTGGTTTATCCACCTACGGGCTCAACAGCCTAAGGAAGGGAGATGAGCACCCCACCTACGCCCCAGTTGGGGTATGGCACCTTTAAATTAATGACTAAACAATTTCAACAGTTAACTGTTCATAAATTAAGAATAAGTTCATTGTTAATTTTGATTAAAGCTAACAGCTGGTACCATGCAATAAAAATACACAGAGCCAGTAACTTCTAGAAGTGTTGGAATTTAATTTCAACATCTGGATAACATTTAAGGCTTTCTAATCATAAATTCCGAAAAAAAACAATAACACTGAGCTACAAATCATGGATGATTAAGTGTAAATGTACAACAATATGCTCTATAATCCAGTTATAAAGTCTATCATACTACAACAGACATATTACCGAAGTCCAGTCCTTCTATGGTTACAGCGCATATGCTAATTCTGCTTAGTACAGTTATTATACACTGTGTCCTAAAAAAACTTGCCACTATGTTGCTGTCCATATTTTTGCCAAATACAGACCAATTTTCAAAATTCTTCAACTTTTGCATTTTGTGCTTAATTGGCATTAAAGGCAATAAAGCGATTATTATATATCCCACCACATCTTAACTGTGTTGCTACACTACGGTACCTTGTGAAACGAAACTTCTGATGTTATTATGTTAACTTCTGCATTCTTGTAAATGGGAAAAACCTGCATTAAAACACAATAAAGCACAAATTGCACACAAACCTCGTCTCCAATCACTGCCAACAGTTTGCCTTTTGTGAGTCCAGTTGCCATTACCAGATATATAATAACTACAACAACATTCACAACATTATGGATAGCATCAGACTATATATTACTAAGAAATACAACACTACTGTTCACTGTAATAACGGCAAATGTAACTGAAAATTCCCTGTGTCACTTTCAATGTCAAAGAGTCTTCAACTTGTTGAAGTTCAACCATACGCCAAACCAGAGTCAAATTTCACGAACGTATACTCTCTGCTACAACCAAAATATGCATGTAATGCAGCTAAAATAACCAAAAGTGCAGAGAGAGTTATGAAAATAATGAAAAAGTTCGGTTTGCAAATTAGTCCGGTTGTTGAGTGAATGAACCTAGGCAACATTCGTAACAAGCTGGTTTATGGCTTTTGAAGCAGAACTGTGCCCTGAAACACACAATAAAAATACACCAATCAATTCTTTGGAAAAAATTTTTTATGGCCAAAAATTCAAAATGGCTGCCAAATTGCCTATGAAATGCTATATTGAGCCTTGAATTAAGTTACATGTGCACGCAATGCGATCTCCACGTCATGGATGTTTACTTCAAGCGTCTATCGACCGAGAACGATTGTGACACTGATCATGCTGGATTTCAGTTATTTTAATTGCAACTGAATGTGACTACAAACCCTAAACCTAACCCTAACCCTAAAACTAACCCTAATTCTACACTATAAAGATATAAACATGGTCGTTCTCGGCTTCTAGATGCCTGCGTGTTTACTTCCAATGGCGAAGAATAGTTAACGCGTTGCCTTAGTTACCAAATAAATATCGGGTACGTTACGTATTGAATGAAATTACACCCCACGATCAAGACAGTTAGGCTGATGTACATAATGTTTATGTAAATATGTTTGAAGTTACATTACGTCATATTAGCGGAAGTTTACAAATGCCATGACAGTCCAGTGCAAAGTTTATGCTGATTTTGTGCAAAGTTATGTTAAAGTTGTTAAAAGTTTGTCTTTCTTTTAGCACATACTGGCGCTTTACAAGTCAGATTATTATTATTATTATTATTATTATTATTATTACTGTTAAAGAAAGTTAATTGTTTCCTCCACTCAAACGTAACCTCTGACGACAAAAATTCGTAAAATGTGCAATATGGTGTGATTACTACAACATTTGCAGGTAAGTAATCGCCTTGTAAGGCCAAAATTTTCAGCAATCGGACTAAATCTGTCATCGTTTTTTTACGTGTTGTCATTCGGCTTCGAACAAACTGCTCACTACCCCAGAAAAGACTTCTCTCCTGCGGTGCCGAGCAAACAAAATTACAAACTTGTTACTGCTCTACAACTTAACTTACCGCAAACAGTCAGATAATGTCTCTAATTAAGCACTAAACAAAAAACTTCTACATAATATGATAATCTCCAGTTGTTTGTTTACATACATATGGATCATACCCAAACGAAACAATCGTGACGCTAGTGATGCGTCGATACGTCGAATTCGAAATAATGATAAATCGTTAATATCGTATCGTGGAACTGAAAATGTCGAAATTTTGCATACATTGCGATACCGTTTCGGTTTTCATAGCTTTCACCTGACATGACTTCAGTTTTTGTCTGTTAAGTGGTGCTGTATGAATCCTAATCCGTTCTGTTTGACTTTGTACAAATCTCTAGTACGGCCACACCTGGAATATTGCACAGCAGCCTCGAGCCAACATTACGCGAATGACAAAGTTTTACTAGAGAAGATACAGCACAGATTTACCCGTATGATCGTGGGAATGAAAGAACTTCCATATGAAGAACGTCTTCGACGTCTAGGATTGTGGACATTGGAAGAGCGCCGAGTTCGTGCTGATCTTATCGAAGTGTACGGAATGTCTAAAGGTCTGTCAAAAGTGAAATTTGACTACTTCTTCAAATATGCCACAGATTCCCGAACTCGTGGTCATCATCTGAAGTTAAAAAAAGGAAGAGTTCACTTAGATCTGAGGCAGCACTTCTTTACAGAACGAGTCATTAATATTTGGAACTCTCTTGATGATCGGACAGTGTCATCTACTTCATTGAACAGTTTCAAGTCAAATCTCAGCCGACTACGGAATAAAAGCCAACTACAGATGGATCCTGTATAGTCGACAACGGCTACCGATCCTTGAGGCCGAGCTGGGAGTCTGGTGAGGCCTCGTCCAGGTACGATTCCAGGTA
>Ga0209367_1005600_pt1 | contig 17396 bp, 11 predicted proteins | sample WorMetLIZISLAND2_FD_187412 | JGI IMG/M metagenome (GOLD analysis project Ga0209367, IMG submission 187412) | Marine gutless worms symbiont microbial communities from Max Planck institute for Marine Microbiology, Germany - Olavius geniculatus... ... | reverse complement strand
CATATGGAATGTACACATAGATTCCATATGAAATGCACATATGGATTCCATATGGAACCCATATGGGAGTCCCATATGTATGATATCCATATGGGTCCCATATGGCTTTGCTATTGGGGAATAAATACGTTAAATATTATATTTTAATTTTCTAACCCCAAAAAGGGAAATTCCGAGATCTGAAAAAAATTTCCGAGACTTCGAGCAGCTCGACTTCTCGATATTTCGGCGGCTCGAGTTCTCGAGATCTCGGCGTTTGGCGCCCTTCTCATGTAGTATGTAAAGTGACTTTGGGAAATCGTTCGATAGCAATTGCCCACAAAAAGCAAGAACAATAATTGTCCAGAGGCAAGCGTCACTGCACGCGCAGGCAGGTTAAACAGGTGGGTTTTGTGCTGGGACCAGAAGACAGCTACGAAAGATGCGAAAGTGACAAGTTCAGGCAGACACGAGCAGCAGCGACCGGAAAAGCTCGGTCACTGACGGTAGACAGTCGGGTGCAGCAGACGATCAGCGATGAGGACTAATACCCCGTTTACACGATCGAACAAGCCGCCTGATGGAACCCCGCCCTATAGCTGGCTCAAATGTAGGCCTAGGCTTCGCCCACAGCTGATCACGTGTTATATACAAAATATATAGGCCTTCCAATTATACAACCCGCCCGCCCTCCTAATTAGCATATGCTAATTACCATATAGCTCGTCGAGCTAGCTCGATGTTTGCTCGATCGTGTAAACGGGGTATAACAGAACGTAGGGTCTAGGCTAGACCATATGGCCCTCTAAATAGAACTCTAGAGGGCTGTGACTAGACGCTGACCAGTCTCGATCGACATCTGCCAGCTGACAAGGCTCGTCGACAAGGTAGGCCTTTGTAGGTGCAGATCCGTGAAGACTGTATAGGCTATGCCTACTGGAGGACTTGAACAAGTCTTGAAACCAACTTAGACTAAGTTGGTGTTACTTTTAGCCTACTATATCTGAAGTGAAACATGATTAAAAGAGAGACCGACTTTTGATGCGCAACATAAAAATGTCACACTCACTTTACTTACTTACATATCTAGTTGTCTTGGCCTTGAAAATGCTGGCTGGAAGGCTCGAACCGAACCCATCGCTGAGGAATTCCTATGAATGAAAACAGCATGAGTGGCTTCGACTAACGTCACTACGTTACAGCGTACTACATAGGCTACCCGTATCGTACATGGCATAAATCATCACTCTTGAATCTTGATTCGTACTCTTGCTAATTATATCATGCGACAAAAAGTAAAGAAAGAATTTCGTAGTAAGAAATCCAGTCACGTCAACGACGTTTTTCTGGCTGCTAAAGACCTCTGCGAGTGCGACATTTTTCAGTTCACTTCTCTGTACAGCGGCCTACGCACGTTGGCACAGTGCCAATCAAACGACGCAGTGTATTCTGAAGCACAAAAAATAGTTCCACAAAACAAACGCTTGTAGCAGATCGAAGATCTGCTGTAATGTACACAACAAACGCCAGTGCCAAAGCAAAGTGAATGCGACTAAATTCTTTAACAATAAATGGCTCGGGAATGAGCAATAATCGCTTACAAGGGAGGCCAGCGTGTGTACTCGCGCCAGAACTACTTGCATGAATCACGAGTTGTACGCTAGCAAGTGGCCTTGCAGTCTGAGAACGTTTTTAATGGCAGCGTGTTTTTAGACGTAATTGCGAGTTTTTCGCCGTTTCCGACACCGACAGTTACTGCTAGTTCACCGTCGACACTGTCTGATCGCGGCGACATGCCGGAGAGGGGTCGCGAGACTGGCGTTTTGTCGGACGACGGCTGCGCTGGTGGCAGGTAGGGCACGCGCCGGTCTAGCCAGTCAGCTGCGCCGTCTAGCCGCCAGCTGTCTGGATGTCTGTCTGGTCATTCTCGCAATGTTACTGCTTGCTGTCTCACGTTTGAACCATCTTTCTTCAGTTTTGTCGTCGTAATGTGGTGCATTTCGTCAGCTTACCGTTATACATTGTATGCCATCTGCATGATGCGTTATTTGTTTTAGTTTCAGAATGCTGCAGTGTCGCCTAATGTCGGTGCGTTGGCAGTGCGTTCTCATTCGTTTAAGCTTGTGTGTGCGTCTAAGCGTTCTGTGCTCCAGTTCAGGTGCTTGTGAGTTGTGAAATGCACTGAATAACAACGGCGTTTACAGACACGGTTGACTGACAATATATAAGAGCGTTCATAGCGCAAGAATAGATGCAGCACGTTGAGCTTTTTTGCTTGGTTTATGCTTATAAGCATGGTTATAAGGGCGCTATCGCAGAAGTTCCCCACCTCGAAGTTTGAAATTACGATCTAGGCTTAGGGTAAGGGTTGGGTTAGGGTTAGGAAATAGGATGGGGAAGTTTTGTGATAGCATTGGTGATAAATAATGCGTTAGTGAGTCAAACAGTGCTTCAGGAGATACTGTAGATAAGGGCAAGTTAAACAATCTATATCATATCAAAGGCATCTTTTACAGATATTTAGAGTAAGTTTTACTGTAGGGACCCTAACAACATTATGAACATTGTTGTCATGGGCATTTTTCAGTAATATGGTCTGGTGCAAAAGTGCAGCCTGCTGTTCTTATGTTGTGGTTGTCTGTTTAATTTGTCAAAGTTCATGCTGTTCATCGTTCATTACATTTCAAACTCATAATATATGCAAAACGAGATTGTACCAAGACTGTGCATAACCCACTGACATGCCTGCTGCCATTGTAAAAACCCATAACACTTGTATGCCTACTGATTTAGTTTCAGCAGCTTTGGTTGATAGTTCATCAGCTGTCAAAATGGCTGATTGGTCAAAAGGTCCAAAGTAGAAGGTCTTAGTGTTGGCACTGGCAGTCATATGGAAATTGACATTGTACATTCACCTCTAACTGTCTGATCTCATAATGTGCCTGCTAGCGTATACAAACTTGCTGTTACTGTTGTAGAAAGTCGTTCTGTTTATAATTTGCATGTGATAGCAAACTTGATGCAGAATGTATGCCTATTAATCAGCAACATTAAATCGTTATTCTTTAATTTGGCCATTTTGGATTGACTAAAATAAGCTGCTGGTTACTGTGGAGGTTAGTGAATGCTGTGTAAGTGGGTGGAATTTTAGGTATCTGGTGTGTATTGCTAGTATAGAGTTGAGTACAGTTCTTTTTATGTACTTTGGAAGTGATTGTGTCAACGTGTAGGTAAATTTATGGCGTCAGCGTGAGAGTGCTTGAGAATGACAATTATGACATAATGCATTAAGTACTGTTAGAGGATGTGATGTGTGACTTCCAGTGTTGCTTCTGCCCTTCTAGCATTACGCAACCCCAATCCATTTTGAGCTGAAAATTGGCATACTTGGTTTACATCGATTTTGGTTGTCTACTTTGTTGTTTTCGAGTACGGTGCTCTTGTGTGGTGAATTTGAAAAAGGGATCTGAATCTCCCTTTAGCTTTGACCTATAAGCAAGGCAGTCACATGACCCCATGCACACTTATTGGTGTCCGGTACCTGAAACTGGGTCGCTGTTCAGCACCTGGCCTATTTCCGGCAGTATTAAAAAGAAGGCTATGAATGGCGAGAGAGTCGCCATCTTGTTTTAGTATCCGCTTGCTTATAATTACGTGGTATCTCGTTAATAATACGTGTTCCGAAACAGATATCGTCTTCGTGTTGCAGTATTTTTAGTGTAGACCTTGCCTGATCATAGAAGCTTGGATAGCGCCCTGGATAAGAGTTCTCACCGACTAAACAGTCGTAGTTCTGTAGCAGCACTGGGCGGGAAAAGAAGGCTGAGTTCACGGACGGATGGGCTGCTCTACCCCGCTCCGTTAGAACAACCTCTACAGATTTCGCCTGGCGGCTGGTCCAGAAGACTTGGATAGGCGAGACTAGTACTAATGCGCGCATTGCGACCTTTTCTTTTTTTTTCTTTTTCTTTTTTTTCTGTACCTCGTGTACGATTAAATAAAATAATAAATATTGTGAAAAAAAGATCATCGCGGTGCGATCTTTTTTTTATTGACAGACAAGAATTTACCAGTCCGATTCTGGCGGCACATGCCTAGAGGCGGGCGGGTGATGAGCTGGCGGCTTGCCAGCAGGTGCGCGTGTCACGTGACGTAGCGAGGGGCGTGGCCTGGCCCGGGCAGCACGTGCAATCAGCTGTTGATTCGTCATCGCTCACACAACCGTACTACGGCTGTCTGGCTGTTTGTCTGCTGAATGAATTTTCACTCACGTGCGTCTTGTGCGTGCGTGTGACAGACAGTCTGACAGACAATCATCATGCGCCTGATTCGTTGCCAAATTACGTGCAGCATCTAGATATACTGTGCTAGTTGCCACGTTTTAACGCAGTGGCGTAGCTCGCTTCAGTTGTGAATGAAATTTGTGCAGTGAAGCTAACAAAATTTATACCCGCTACGTGCATTTTCAGGGTCTTATCATGTCAAGGAAAGCGTTTGTGTCCGTTTGTGGCTCTGGCCTGGACCCGGCTTAGGGAGCTTACAGCACTCCCCAGAGGGCCCATACGCCTTAGCTGCTGAGAACTGAAACTCTGCCCCTGATCTAGGTGTTCCGCCTGGATTTTCAGCCTTCTGGGCACCGGTCCAGCCCTCTGAACTCCAGTTTTTGACTGCATCTATGTCAGAACACGCCGTCGCTCTGTGCTTGTGTGCATAGTGCGCCACTGCAGAGCATGCGTTTTTTGGTCAGACGTCATTAATTAGACATGGCGTAACACTGACAGTGTGTGCCCGGAAACAGAGCTATATGATTTTGACGTTATTGAACTGTTAGCGCTGTGCGTTGGGCGAGTCACATAAAGCACACCTAGCTCGTAAGAAGTCGGCAGGTCTTAGCTTTGATAGCCTGGTGTTACTTTGGAGGAACTGGCCCATTACAGAAAGTAACACACCACTGAATGTTGCTGTCAGTTCTCGATGCATACGGTTGCCACTGCAGCGTTTTATGGGAAGGGATATTATTCATAGCTGTAATCGATTGTCTTGCTGTTGTGTCTGAGATCAGGGTTTTTTTTTGCAGGTAGAATAGTTTACCTGTGATATGATTAATTTATGGAAGCATATAAGAATATGATTGCTAAGCCTGATTTCATTCATTGATTTATGCATTTCATCTAATGTATCCGATATATGATGTGTAATGCGTGCGTGAGGTCACAGCATATTTAATTTAATTTATTTAATTCATGGACTATCCTGCCTATGCAGTTGTATATCATTTTTTCTTTAGTGTTTGTCAGTCACATTACTGGATTATTATATACTTAAATAGATTGGCTAATCAAAATGTAGCTGCACGCTGTAGTCAGAATGTAGCTGCTTGGAGGTGTAAAGGTAAGGACCATCAGAAGGTCGTGAGTTTGACGCCCGGTCAGTTTGCTATCAAATGGTTATTGATTGAATGGGTGACTGTCTGCAGAGTGCAGACAGGTAAACTATCTCTCTATATGACCAGCCACCTAGGTCAACTCAGCTATCCATCCCTTTGGGGTAGGTAAGTCGAGTACCTGCCTCCCTGGCTGGGATTAAGGCGGGGCGCTGCTTTCGCCGACCGGTGTTGTGTGCAGATAACATTGTGTTGTGATTGCATATGGCCGGTGACGCTCCGCAGTTGTTCAGTTTGCTGCATTTGTGTTTATGCTGTAGAACCACGTGTCATTATGTGCCGCGTGACAGTAGTGAGCGCAAGGCGCGGCGTGAAATTGCCAACAGCAACGAGCGTCGACGCATGCAGAGTATCAACGCAGGCTTCCAGTCATTACGCAAGATGCTCCAGCCGCGAGATGGAGACAAACTCAGCAAGGTTGCTTATCCCGCCAGTGGCGTCGTGGGTGGCCGGAGAGACTGGAGGGCAATTGCCCCTCTCCTACCTCCCCCCTTAAAGTTTGGGCTGTTGGAAAATCTTCTTATCAGAAAAATTTTCGTTCAGAAATTCAAAATTTGGGGCTGAAAATTGCGGAAAATTTTAGGGCAAAACTGAACTTTTGAGCACCCTGTTGGAAATTTGCAGAGTGTGTTTGAAAATGCAACTTCCTGCTCTGCCTACTTTTCAACCCATGACGCGACGCCGCTGTATCCCGTCATACTCACCGGGTACTCACCGGGTGCTGCAGACACACGTATCATCAGAACTCCATGCAGATGACTGTTGCGAAGCTGGTAGGACTTGTAGACTTGCTATAAGTCTTTAAAAAAAGTCCATCTGACGACACGTCTCTTCTCCAAGCGGCTCTTGAATAAATTTACCAAATGAACGTCTACTTCATCTTGTGACAAACTGTTCCACCGGTAGATGATAACATGCTGCGAGAAAAACTGAAGACGCACATTACAATGGTAGTGGTTCTTGACAAGTTTTAAACTGTGACCTCTAGTACTGCTGTCTTCACTTTTACAAAAAAAATTCGTCCATGGAACAGCTGTGAAACCCTTGAACATTTTGAACATTTCAATAAGATACGCTCTGTTGCGTCGTTCCTCTAGAGACCACAGACTCAGCTGTCGAAGCCTTCATCATATGGCAATCCTCGCAATTCCGGAAACAATCTAGTGAAACGATGCTGAATCCTCTTAAGTAGCTCTTTATCTTTGCTGTAGTATGGGTTCCAGACAGATGAACAATAATCCAAGTGTGGCCTGAAAGAGAATTGTACAAATTTAGTAAAATTAATCTATGTGAGTACTTAATGGTTCTGCTGATGTCAAATGTCAAATGTAAATTCATATAGCGCATTGTCGTCAAAACCTCTAATGCGCTAATGATACGTTCGAGCATTTTATTTGCCTTACTATAACATTCTTTGCAGTGAAGAGCTACTTTCAAGTCTCTGGAGAAAACAACACCCAAGTCTTTTTCTGATGACACTTCCTCAATTGGCTTCTTATACATGGTATATGACGAATTTGCATCAGTATTGGATCTACCATAGCGCATAGACTTGCATTTTATCGTGCATTGAATTCCATTTGCCAACGAATAGCCCACTTGCAAACCACGTCCAAGTCGCTCTGCAACTCATTCCGATCAACCTCACAGGTGACTCACGGGACATCTTGGTATCATCTCCAAATTTAAACACACAACTCGATGTACCATCTTCAAGGTCATTGGTAAAAATCAAGAACAGAATGGGGCCGAGCACGGAGCCTTGAAGCACACCACTGCAAACTTCTCTCCAGCTTGAACAAGACAAACACTCTGCCATCTATTTTTCAACCAGGCCTCGATCCATTCACATACAGCTCCATTGATTCCATGAGCTTTCAGCTTTAGTAACAGTCGTTGGTGAGGTACTTTATCAAATGCTTTAGCAAAATCAAGGTAGATACTATCTACACACTGCTTCGCATCAACACTGGCTGTTACAAATTCCAAGAAGGACAACAACGTGGCTGAGTCTAGCAGTGCCTCCTCGCACTTGTCACAGAAACAGTGAAGGTTACACTTGGACGACGACACTAGTTGCTCATAGAAATCATCGCTCAGCCCAAGACAATGTGCACATTTCCAAACTTCTGAGACACACCTCTCTCACTGCAGTGCCTTGATGTCATCGCCGATGATAACACTGCACTCGATTTACATTGGAAGACTGGTGTGAGCCTTTGCACGACCTTTGTTAGCAGATGACGCAACTGAATCAGTTTTTGAAGACGACAGCACTGGTGAAGAAACTGCAGGCTGTTTGGCGGCATTCCTTTTTGATGGCGGGCATTTAACCGGCTGGATCTTAGCCTTGACCACAGCTTCTATTGACTTTAGTGAAAATAAATTCAGCAAGAACCTTTAAAGTAACTTATATAATCTGTACAATGTTTTGTGTATTTTGCAAAAACAGTAGCTTTACTTCTGTCTAATATAGGCTAATGACTCGGCAACGACAATTCAGAATGAAAGAAGAAAACTTTTCAGCTGAAGGGAAGCAGACTGTTTCTGTAGAGTGCTATGTAACCTGTAGACTGGATGAGTGGGTGAGCGGCAGGCAGGTAGGTAGCTGTTGGTGGATGGATGTGGACTACGAACGATATTCAGCAATCAGCACAACAGAACTATTCGAAGGCAGCACCGTGGTAATCTGTGTAATCGCAGAAGTCATAATAATTAGCAATGACAGCCACACAATCAACAGTATCTGATCTTCAAGATGGCGGCAAGCAGCGAATACCGATTCGATCGTTAATATCCCCAGTAACTTCAACAAGTTTGATGCAGTTAGTCTTCCACGAGACGTCTAACATCTAATACTATTGGTTCAATGATAAAACCAAACTTCAGCACATTATAATCTGTTTAAATCAGATAAAATCACAATAAAAACAAATAAAAACAACTTTACGCCAAGAATATCCATAGACTTCTTAACTTGATAAAGATAGGCTGCATGAATGCAGTTTTCGAAGGTTGTGGTGGGAAACAGATCGTCTCGAGGGGCATTGGCGAGGGGATGTTCATCTCCTTAGTCCCTATCTGACTGGAGGATTTGGGGGGGTATTGTAAGTTCCTCAGCAGGCTCTAGAACAGTTAGGCTGAAATCAGGTTTTGGACTTGCAGCACAAGACCAGATAAATTATTGTTCTTAAGTTATCTTTCTGTGTTCTCTTTTTATGAACGTTATATCACTGACTCACTTTAGGATTTAGGGAATTTAACCATCTATATGGTGCTTTTAAGCATGAATTATCTTTAGCTTTTTATTATTTTGAACACTGTGTGTCATACGGACTGTAATAATACCATAGATGCTTGTTTGATACTTGCTGCGTATTGCATAATTAACAATGCATTAAATGTATCGAGAAAAATTGTGTTGCTTTGTCTGACTAGGCCTTGTGAATAAAAAGGCAAGAATGTTTGGACTGTTTTTGTTTGTAAATGATAGCTGATGTTGTGTTTGCTTGCCCTGGACAGGCTTCAGTGTTGCAGAAAGCTGTGGAGTACATTTGTGCTCTGGAGAATGACCGGTCATACCTGATTGCGTGCAACGAGCGCCTGACTCGACGACTGCGAGCCCTCGGTTGCGACATCTGTGAAGTCGATGACGACGACGACGATGACAATTGCACTAGGTTCTCTGGCATTTCAGCTGCTTCATCCATGTCCAAGCGACGTAAGCTGGACACTGAGTCATCATCGGACGAAGGCATTGGTGGAATGCTTTCTCCGAAAGTGCTGTGCAGTGAACTGTCTGCTGACGGTCCAGTGGTCGAAGCACTTCGACGACAGGTGGCAGACCTGCAGCGTCAGCTTGAGCAGCGTCAGCGCCGCATGTCTACCGAGTTTGACGTCTCCCGCCACCACCGAGGTCGTGGTTCCATTGCTGCAAACACCGCCACTCCTCGGAGAGGCAGCTTAGAGACAATAGTGGAAGCTATCCGCTGCCTGGAGGGTGACAGTGAGAAGGCGGAATCAAAGCCAAAGCTGGCAGAGTCGTGTCGTCGAGCAGCGGCTGACAGTGAAGAACTTGTAGTTGCTGCAAAAGCTTTGCAGTTTATTGCGACCGGTCCACGCGGTGGCTCCTCAACACAAGCTGCTCGCTGGCAGCGCGACCTCGCGGACTTTGGCAGTGCTTGGCAAGGATGTCGGTGACTGGACGACGTAGTCACAGTCCATGGAATAGTGAGTAAACAATGTTGACTGCTGCCGCCTGAGCATTGCCGTCCAGACATGTCATTATGTCAACCACCGAATTAATGGAGTCATGCTGCAACAACTGTATCGTAACTTCTCATGAATGCACACAATTGTTTAGACTGTTTTGTTACACGTCATGACAGTGTTGTACAGGTATATAGTACGGCTCAGGATTTGCTTTACTAGAATAATGCAGTCTTGCAGGTGTATATGAAAAGTTTGATTCAGCCCTGGTATATATGCTGACAACTGATGCTACCTTACCTGTTTACTCAGTGAATGGCTGAAATCTTCGAATTGTGATTTTTAAGTAGGCATTGTTTTGTGATGACTGTCGTGTTAAACATCTCCAGTCTAACCAAAATATTACTGTCATTAAGTTCATTGCTGTGTTTAACGTACAATATAACAAACTAAAAGCTCCGTATTGTGCTTTGTAACTTTTATGCACATTGTTGGAAAAATGTGTGAATAATAATAATGTTTGTGGTGCATACCTGTGCAACATTTTATGAACCTGGGTTATTTTTAGTGGGGAGAGAGATTTATGTATATGGAGATTTTGTCCTTTCTGCATGTATCTAGAGGATTCTGTCTAGCGTGATTTTTTTTCAGCGGGTCTGTTCATTTCCCATCTGTCCAGAGGATTTCATTGAAATTTACATGTTTTTTGCTGTATATCGTATAAAAATTGTCAGTACCACTACTGGATGTTAATCTGGATTACTACCAACATCTAATCATTTTTAAGCTGTGCTAAATCTAACTTTTCCTGAAGATTAAAGTCAAATTCGTCCATATTTTTTCCTGTAATCATATTGAACTGTTTTTGTTTTATCTAGCAATGGTGACACATCCGAAAATTCGATCCTTGATTCGGATGCTGATCCCGATCATCAAGGTACATGTTAATGCTAAATGTCAGAGATAAGTGTAGCAGTTCATGAGTTATCGTGTTAGCAGAAGAACAAAAAAACTCGTAATAGGAGCAATGCTGTCGTTGTCGCTATGGACAGTTATCAAGTTAGGAAACAGGCAGCTATTGGAGTGTCGTGTAAATATGCAATGTTTCTAATTAGTTGTTGACAAGAATGAGTTATTATAGGAGCAGATTTCCATTTACGTTAAGTTATATCTTCATTTAACATAGGCCTATTGTTTGTCAATATTTTCTGTATATTCAGCTGAGAATTTTTGCAGTTAAGTTCCGAGAAAACATTTTTGTCAGATTTGTTAAATGCAACCAGCTGACATCCATTGCAGATATTTATTGTGCAGTCTCTGATTATTGTTAGCATTAAGTAAATATTTAATAATGTTTTGCAGTGAAACTTCAGTTTATTTGCATTATTTGCAGTTAAAATGGCTTATTTTTTCATCTTAATGTATGCTGAAATCTAGAATTGACAATTACATCTCTTTCTCTGTGTGGATTGACAAATTCTGATGTCACTGGCATTATTATTTATAATTTATGATGTCATTACTGTCATTGAGGTCTTGTGTAACTTGCATGATTACAAAGTTACAAATATTGAAATTGTGAGAGTGGTTTAATGCGTCTTTGGTCCACAGTCTTAATTTGCATTTTTTTCTCTGGTTTCAGTTTTGCTGCTTATCTTGAAGTACTGAGTATTTGTATTACTATAATGGATATGTCTGTCTGTGTTTCGTTGCTGCTGTCTCGCGTGAAAATACACAAAACACAAAAATGTAGTTCGATGGTTGTGGTTGAGTTGGGAAGTGATCATTTCAAGGTGGCATGGAGATGGGATGGTTTTCTCCGTTAGGACGTAGCAAGATGCAGAGGTAGGGCGTAGTGGAGTCTCGACCAAATAAGGTTTTGTTACATTTTGAGCTTAACAATACAATTCTTTCTTGCAATGAGAATGGCAGAGAGTACTGAGTCTGATTTATTTAGTTTGACTCCGTTTATTGAAGTAAGCATGAAGAATTGTGTGGTATGTTATTGTCCGAATCTAATGCCAGAATTGTTCATACTGGTACTTGAGTTGTTTGGTATTGGTGGGTTTACATTTACAGTATACTGCCTGCAGGATAAGAGGTAAGATTATTAGAACTGCCATTATTGTTAGTTACATATGGATGTGTATAATGGGAGTTCTTACAGTTTTAGATTACTGAAGTATAGTTTAGTCAGTGAAGTAAGCCGATTATGGCAGCTGCTGTTTGAATTGTTTTTGCACTGAAGTTAAACAAATATTGAAAATTAAGACTTAAAATTATCAAATGCAAATAATGTAAAAATTTTTATATTTCATTGCTGCTATTGTGTTGCATAATAGGTAATTTATCACTTGTGAAAGACAGCTGTATACTGATGCAAATTATGTTGTTTTTTGCTTGCAATTTTGCTTTGTTGCATGCTAAAATGTGGAAGCTGTTGCAGCAGGTGTGTTTTGTCTGCCAAACTGTCGTTGCGTAGTCTGGTCAATCAGGGTACGTTTGCTTTTGTTCGGGTTTTGGGGTATTTTTGTATTGGTATTGGTGTGGTTTGTCAGTGGAGCCAGGCATTTGGAGGATGGACACCTTTCGTGAATCGATGAGATTATCTTTCACATTAAGCAGATGTAATAATAATCATAACACATGTAAATCATATTGTATGTAATGTAATAATGCATGTAATAATAATAATTACGCTGTGTCCCAAAAAGCATCCCCGACATTTTTGACTGAACTTGAAAACCAATTATCAGATTGTGATAATTTTTGGTACAATTATTCCCGACACAACTAGTCATCAAATGGCCATTTAGTTTCCCACCACACCCAACTTTTGTTCCTGCACTACCTGGGGAAAACACAATAGGCAAAATATCACTTTTTTATCCAATGCGATATGATTGCTTAATTGACATAACCCGTAAGAACACATTTTGTTCACATTTCTGACACTGTGGCTGACAATTCATTCAGTTTTCCATTTTTCAACTGCCTGCAGTAAAACTGCTTGAAGTCTTGGCCCACTATGCAAACACAGGGATGTAGATGCTTTCTCCATTCATCATCATCATCATCATCATTCGTTTAATACATTAACTTGACAGAATGCAAGCATGTGCACAATTTAGGCCTAACATATACAGTAAATATAAGAGTTAAAAAGTCTACAAGACTATGTACAAATGTTGCAAAAACAAGCACGTCAATTGAACACTAATTATGATAACAGCATAACAGCAACAAAATTGGAATGTGTGATTGCCTAAAATCTAGTAACTAGTAAAAATATGATAAGTTAGGATGTGATAGGCCTGAAAACGACGTTAAAAACTTAATAACTGTGTTTATATAACATACGAGTGACAAAATTAGTCAGATAAATGTGTGCCATGCACGGGAAGCGAAAGTGTGTGCATATGACGCCTAAGACTATAGTGCTGCGACGCTGTAGATGATGGTGGCAATAGACTGTGTAAAACATGGTTGCAGTTTGAAACAGTTTTGTTAAACAGTTGATCGTCTGCGGCATTACATAGTTCTTCAAAAGTTTTTAAGTCCGGCATACAGTAACCATAACGTTTTGCACGTTCCAACAGTAAGTTAATACGTCGATCAGTTGCCTTGGTGAAACCGTGCCATGCACTGGCTGCCTAAAGTAGCCTTGCGACGACCACGGACTGGTGTACTTGCTGGAGTGCAGCATCTCTCAGTCCATGTGCCCTTAGGACATGGAGAGCGTATATTGTTTGAGCGGACTTCACAGTCAGGTCCTGGACATGCTCTGAAACTGTGAAGTCATTCGTCACAGTGATTGCAAGCATATCGAGCTTTTGACGTCGCACAATCCCTGGAATAAGTGGTGGGTCGTCGTGTTGTCGCATTCGTTTGGGATCTGGGAACACAACCTCACTGGACTTTACGCAGTTTAGTGTAAGGTTATTATCTTTTGCCCTAGACTGTATATTGCTTCGTTTCTGGCAGGTACTATAAGATATGTATCATATGCGAATTTGCAAAGAAAGTTGCCTAAAGTAGTAGTTTTGACAGCAATGTCGATAATGTTCTGCTCCAGACCAAGCCAGGCTGTACCAGTTGCTTTTCCTAAATTTCATCTGGTACACACACTGCTGCATGACAGTCAAACCTTGTAATAGACCTGCTGTTGGGGCCTACACATTAGGATAGATGGAATTTACTGATATTGTTTCATTCATTCTATTATATTATTCATTTTATTATGCTTGGTCTGCTTTTCCCAGGTAGTGCAAAAGCAGACGTTAGGTGAGGTGGAAACTAAAACAATTATTTAATAGCCAGTTGTGTCAGAAATATTTCTGCCAAAAATTATTAAAATCTGCTAATCTTAAAGTTATGACCAATGATGTCGGGAATGTTTTTCAGGTTTTCTGTTTATTTCAATGCATATTTGGCTTGATTTGCTTTCCCTAGGTAGTGCAGAAGCATACATTGGATGAGGTGGTTAACTAAACTGTCATTTGATGACAAGTTTTGTAAAGGTAAAGGTAAAGTCCACGTACTTGCTATAGCACTTCTTACATGCTTCTTCAAGACGAGAAGCGCTTTACAGTCTTGGAAGTGGCAGCTGATTGGCATGAGCTAAGGATACCGCAGCGCACTATGCAGCCATCCATTGCCCGCGCAAACGAACAATTGGACCCGCGGTTTGCAGCAAGCAGACATACCACCGCCCCAATCAGCCACACTAAGTAAGTAAGTAAGTAAATGATTTATAAAGCACCAAAGTCTCAGAAAGAATCAGGGTGCAAATGTCAGGAATATTCGTACCAAAAATTATCAAAATAACTTAAATAAGATTATTGGTTTACAAGTTACAGTCGAAAATGTCGAGGGTGCTTTTTGGGACACAGCGTAGAATAGTAATAAAGTAAATTTATACATATATCCATGTTTAGTTTTGTATTCTCATGATACTATATAGCTTCTTTGTTGCATCTGTGTCTGCAGTTTGTAGTCACAGTATAACCTGTTTGTGGCACTCTGTGCTGTGAAGTACCAACCAGTAAGTGCTGAAAAACTGGTTTATGTAATTCATTTTCAAGCACATGAGTCTGTAAGCAACAAACCAACTTGCACTAAGTTACCATAAGATAACATACCCACCATGGTCTATTTGTCATGGTGGTTAATTTAATTGGTTATAATAATTGATACAGTGATTTGTCATAGGGACTGTTTTGAAAAAGTTACTTTTTTGTCAAATGCTTTTGTTGATAAATTAATTAAATGGGGAGCATCAGTTCAAAAATGGGAGTCAGTATTGATACTAATAATATTGTGTGAATTGTTTAATGTGTACGGCAGTTGTGTAATGCTAGCAGTGTTATGAACTAACAGTGAACTGCACCTTTTTGTCAGTTGTGTTATAATCTTTGGTGGCAGTGATTGTTGGTTGAACTGATTAACTTTGGTTAACTCGCAAGAACTATAACCCGATACTAATCAGACTGTGGTTTCTGGTTTAGTAATGAGAATAATGTCAGTGCTGTTTGCACATATGCAGTGATGGTGGTTCTAGCCTTTACTTATACTGGTATCACTGATAAAACTTCTCATTAGCCAGTGTATTGTGCACAATAAACTCGGTGTACTGAGCCAAAATCTGGAATGCAGTAGCACCCCCAGCTCTACCTTAGAACCGCCACTGATTTGTAGTGTACAATTATCAGTTACTGCCCTTGGTAAGCTTGGTGAATCCTGCTGAGTCCTCTACTGAGTTAACCATGGTGTATGTTGAGTTTAGCATCGTGTTGGGCATTTTGAGGCACTTTTGCAGTCTCTCACTCATCTTAGCTGGGGCTTGGGTCACTCGTGCAGCTCAGTGTAATGTTCCTGTGTAGCTTGGGTGTTTTATAAAACTATGGTTGTGGTTTGTTTCTCATGCTGTCGCTATTGCTGCCGCTGTATATGTTCTGCATTGGTCTGCCTGAGCACCACAGATCACTGCAGAACACTAGCTTGAGCTATTTCTCTGGCCTGAACTGGTCTGCGTTGCCATAGACTTAAGCAGGGTCCCATGGCTTTGATCCAATTAATTGAACCTTCCTCCTTTCAGCCTAAATCAGGAAAAAATTCATAATAATAACCAAAAATGGTTGAAACTCCCGTTGGAAAAGTCTGGCTAGCGGCCTCAGACTGATTTGCTGTCAGAGACAAAACATAAGAAAAACATAAAAAACATAAGCAGTTTTAGGGATGTACGATTGATCTGCTATGATCTGGCATGTTTATGCAGACCATTCTGCATGGCTACTGCTTCTCTTTCGTTATGGCATGGTTTAGTTTGTCTTTGACTGTAGAAAATTATACATTGTTGCTGTCATCACGTTGTTTCTGTTGCAACATTTATTATTTATTATCAGCAGTCACTGCAGTGAATAGTCCGTTATTATTGTGACCATTACTATACCGGTAGGCCTATATTGGTTAGTTTTCACGCTTCCATGAAGCCAGCTGGCTTTTCACTGCATTCTCTGATAGTCACAGACACAAACGCAGGCACACACTGAGAAGATAACGTGACTCTCTATTTCGTGGGAAATCTCAACTTGGAGCAAAAGTTACGCATTTTAACAGGGCAGAATGAAAGTGAAACGATGTCAGTCCATACTAGTTTTGAGTGCGACGAAGAAGTATTGACTGACTGTGGCTAATTGATTCTAAGCAACTAGTATTAAGTTAACAGAACTAGCAAGCGTTCTTTATCCATCTTTAAAAGAACAATATGATACTGATAACGTGCAGCATTAGATTTTTGCCACATATATCCCAGACCCTGGTGAAATAATGAAACATTGCAGATGTGGAGCATTATAGTGTCGTAGGTTCAGAGGCGCACCAGCAGAACGAGGAAATAGTTCAAAGTTATAGTCTCAAGAGGTGCAGAGTAGGCTAAGGCTGGCATGTGTCATCTAAATAAAACTATACCATCGCAGGAATACTTCATAAACATATAGGCTTAATGAAGTTAAATGGCTCCAATTTGTTTGGTGGCTGTAGGTTTATTTGTATATTCGTACTATGCCTACATAATGCCGCACTGTCATACTCCACAGCGGCAGGACTTCAATATCAAATTTGTGTCGCACGAAAAAGCACAAAACCATAAAAAGATGCTTGCTTTTAGGCCTATACATGGTGTTTCATAAAAAGGGACCCCTTTTGTTTTTCTCATAATTCAATCAAATGATGATCAGTTGTAGCTGAAGAAGTACTAATTCAAAATATTGCAACAAAATATGACAGTTGATTAGATATTCCTTGCTAGTTGTGACGTAATGCTGACATCATAATGTGTCACAGATACAAGCTTGATAGTCTCAGCTGGTGCTGTCTATCGCTACTCTGCTCCGATGGTAAAAAATTTGGTTCGCTGATGACAAATTTTTGAAGTTTTACAGTTGCAGCCACAAAACGTGCAAAGCGATCGCATTTTCGTGTCTGTGGGGATAGTTGGAATTTCACATGTTCGAGCAAGACAGTGCACTAGCACACCGAGCTTGCAAAATGGTTGCGTTTTTTTGGATCGCAAGACGCTTGATTTCATGTCCCCATGTTGCATAGTGCTGACACAATAAATATTTTCTATTAGTGAAACAAATTAAGTTCACCATCGAAGCAGAGTAGCAACTGACAGCACCAGTTGAGACTATCAAGCTTGTACCCGTGACACATTATGACGTCAGCATTACGTCACGACTAACAAAGAATATTTAATCAACTG
>Ga0209367_1005598_pt1 | contig 17403 bp, 13 predicted proteins | sample WorMetLIZISLAND2_FD_187412 | JGI IMG/M metagenome (GOLD analysis project Ga0209367, IMG submission 187412) | Marine gutless worms symbiont microbial communities from Max Planck institute for Marine Microbiology, Germany - Olavius geniculatus... ... | reverse complement strand
ACGTCATCGTAAAATTGTTCATCGTTAGAGATGTGCGGTTTGTAAAAATAGTAACTTTGTAGTGGAATATTGTTGTTTATTCGCGAACCATTTCCTCGATTCGATTTAATTCAATATGGCCGACACACGTTTAGTTATGTGCTTGTATAAGTGACCGTGAACGCTCCACTCGTACGAGTGAAGCTTCTACGAGTTGTAAACAGAAACCCGGACTCGTACTCGTACTCGTGTCTGTGTGAACGCAGCCTTAGCCTGTGTCTGCAGGCTGCACGTGGTGGCCGTGCGGCTGGTGGCTCGGGTTAGTGACGAAAAGCGCATTAGAGGCGTGCGTGAGATGCGCTATACAAATTGACACCTTTAACCTTTTACCTTTTATCGTTATGCGATCCAGATAGAGGAATTTGGTATTTGTATATTAACTTAGCGTGAACACCCCGATTTTTAGCTAAACTACTGAACCGGAACTGCTATAGGCTTTCGCGCGTGTCGTGAGCTTTAGCTCAAATTTCTTGTTTTCAAAATATGACAGTAGTACAGTGACAATAAAGAGTAACACTTTGTCCGATGTATGGTATTTATTCATCTACTTCTACCCCCTTCCCTAGTACTGAACATCTGATGACTTGCTGTACCGAGTGCAAAAGAATACAGAACAAAAAACTTGAGCTAATGCTCGCGAGATGCGCGAAAGCCTATAGCAGTTCCTGCTCAGCAGCTTAGCTGAAAATTGGGGTGTTCACGCTAAGTTAATATACAAATACCAAATTCTGTATCTGGATCGCATAACGATAGTTCTGTGGTGCCACCATGTGAATGATATAGACTTGTGTCACAGTCCGAAATCGCCAAAAATCCATTAAAAACCCTATTTTTGATGTTCAAGATCATCCAAGGTCATTGATCTCGGCGGCAATCGAAAGCCAGTGTACGACGGACTTCCTATTAGTTATTAATAGTAACCTAGGCCCTATCTCGTTATTAAGATACAGCAACTTATTGGCTAAAACTTGCAAATTTTTCCCAGCCCCCTCATTTAGCGCCCTTGTTCGGGGTACCCCCTTCGAATTTATGGAAAAGCTTTACGGTTCCTGAAACTAGAGTTTTCCAGGCAGCCGACGGTGAAGATTTCGTAATCCTAGCTTGCACCGTTTTTGACTGATCCACTCGTGTGACAGATGGACAGACAGATTTGCGATGGCTAAGATGTGCCGAAACCGTTTTTTGCAGAACCGTTTTTATACTTAATAAACTACAGCAACATAAAATATCAATTTTATATGCAGTGTATTTGGAAACAGAATTCTACTGAAAAACCAGCTTGATGGCTTTTTGTCTGGTCTTTTGTCCGAACACTGTACTGAACATGTGCGGACGAGTCTAGTTGTTAAGCAGCCAATAGTTACTGCTAGCTAAAACCAAAGCAAATTATCGACATCCCGACACTCTTTCCTTTGATGTAGGCTATTACTTGTGCATTCTGCTTGCCACAATGGTGGGGAGCAAAATATGAAAAGGCTACTCAATATTGAGTTCTTTGCTCGACGCCAGCGTTATTTAAGTCAAGAGCCCTTGGGCCTAATTGCTCGTGCTCGTCAGAGTAATTATCAGCCGGCACAACTGCCACAACTGGGACGACATGAAATATCGTATTGCTGAAAATTTAGTGCTCAGTTTATATTTTTGGATGTTTCTTAAATTTTCTTTATGTTTTAGAATTTCTTTTTTTATATCAGGCCTGCCTGTATGTCAGAAGTCAAAGACTGCAAACTGTGAAACACTATTTATTGACAAATTTTACAACAGTGTAGGCCAAATCAATACAATGGCAGCGTGGTCAATATAAAGCAATTTAAACATAAAAATGTTTCGACACAAAATCTGTAAACTATGATGACAAGTAACTTGAGCAAAGCTCACGTGACGCGCGATAGCAGCGGTCCTGCCACTTTGGCAATTAGTGTAGGCTTACAGCAATAAAATATTAATGCATCTTGAAAGAGTACTGAAATTTGAGGCCTCCGTACGCAAGACTTTTTGATTTTAAGAGATCGAAACTCAATATTCTTAAAAATGTACGTTCCATGGTAAACATGTAATACGCAGGTTGTCCAGGTCCATCTCCAGCCATTTTGCGCAATTCACTCTTAAAATGTGTGTCGCAGCCGGAAATCGCAAAAAATTCACTAAAACCTCTATTTTGGGGGCTCACGGTCATTCAAGGTCATCGACGTTGACACCAATAAAAAGTTTGTCACTATTGCTTGTTATGATAAGCAGCACGTCTGTGTCTATCTGCAACCATTTTCACACTACACGAGATAATTGCGGTAAAATAACCACTTAGGGGGGGAGGGGTAGCTGTCTGACGCCCGCCCGCCCGCGCCGGCCTCCTTGAACCTACAGGGGGGTCGGGACTTGGACTGCTAAAATCTACGTTTAATGCTGAAAATTTCATACGGAGATTGTCTTGGACTATCTCCAGCCATTTCGTCACAATTCAGTGTTGAAATGTGCGTTGCATTCAAAAATTGCGAAAAATTCAGTAAAAACCCTTTTAGGGAATTCAATGTCGTTCAAGGTCATCGGTGATGATAAATCTAAAAAAGCCTGCCACCAGTGCTTGTTATGATAAGCAGCATGTCTGTACCGATCTGCAACCGTTTTCACACTATAGGAGCCAGTAACGGCAAAATAACGTCTTTTTAGGGGGTACCTCTCTTTGTCGCCCTCATTCGAGGGGAAACCCCGCATCCAAGGGCACGAAATTTTGTCACAAAAAAACCAGAGACCTTGAGGCAGTCCATGGTGAAGATTTCGTGATCCTAGCTTGCACCGTTTTGACACAATACAGCAATGTGACGGACGTACAGACGCCCAGGCCAAAGCTAAGACGCGCGAAGCATTCTGCAATCGCGCGTAAAAATGGTAGCTTCAGTCTATCTGGAAGACGTACTGCCGGTAGGTGGGGGGGTTCTGTCTTAGGGGGGTTGTGTCCGGGGGTTATGTCCGGACACCGACAGTTACAGCATGCAGCTAATGTAGTTGCTTAATGTGTACTCAGATTCTCTTGGTCTCTTACTGCAAAAAATAGCCCTGCAGGCATGGTCAAAATGCTCTGTAACGTTACTTTCTGACCACATGATGTACCACATACTGTCAAGACAAAAACGTCTGTTTAAAACTTTGTGTAGGCCTAGGGGTGTGTTCACATAAACATGAGTACGAGTCCAGTATCCATATACAGGTTCCAGTAAACACGAGTTTGCATGTATTTTAATAGCGATTGTTCACACTGCGAGTATGGGCTACCTGTGAACTACCTGAAAATAGCAACAATTAAATTTCTACAAACCACGACACATAGTGACGTCACAACTTACATCACTGTTGAGTTTTTCACTGCTAGAGATGTGCGAGTTATTAATGACGTAGTGAAATAATTGTTTTATTTGCGAGGCATTCGCTCAAAAACCGAACTCAAACTTGTGTCCATATGAACTGAACGTAGCCTAACACTGTGATACAAATGCTGAACCACCGTATGTATGTTAGTGCTGTGTAAACTAAGCCTTTAGCCGGACACCACGTTTCACCGCTGCACGTATGCCTGATGCCTCGCCAGCATAAGCTGTCAACTCGTTCCTCACCGGTCGGATTTGACCACGACGTCGGATGACCGCTTTACGGTACTTCATCCTATGTTTAACACGAGGGTTCTTCAACTCTTTCTTTCGATGGGGCGTCAGCCCGCGGTTCCTCAGAATCTGGTCCGTGACCGTCCTCCGCCTGACTTCCTCCTCTGCAGCTTCTTTCATGACGCCTTGCTCGTCTTCATCGCTGGGACTTGCCGGGGACATGTCTTCCGTGTTTGACGGAATGGGTACGACAGCACGCTGCATGGCAGAACATTTACCCTTTGTCCGTGTTGTATAAGTCTGTGCCACCTGGTCTTCGGCTCTGTCCAACTCCTGCATGAGCTGTTGAAAGTCAACAAGTCGTTGAGTGATTGGGTGGTTCTGAAGGTCCGGTTCATGTGCAATCATCAGTATCAGGAACATCCCGATGTTCATGGCAAAGTCGATACCCAGATCAGACCTCAGGTCACTGGAACTACCGGCGTCTAGAGCAGTACTGCACGCAGGCAGGAGTGCCTTGCAGCGACTGATCACCGGCATCAACTCCGGTGACGTGTTTCTAATCAGCTGCCACTTCTGTTTCTCCGACAAATACGACAGGTCTTCTTGACGTATGCTGTCCATCGTGTCTCGGCGCGCAGGCTCCGCAGCAGCAGCAGCCTTTGCAAGCTGTGCAAACTCGTAGTCGAAGTCTCGCTCGCTGATCTGCTCGGCGTGACGACGTTGAATCATACGAGCTTCCTTCTCTTCCAGCGCATTGTCTGAAAGCTCCGACTCATCGCTGAGTTGTGAGTCGGTGTTTTTGTCACTGCCGTCATCGTCATCACTGTCGTCATCGTTGTTTTTTGTCTTGTTCCACCTGTCACTTGAAGCACGACCTCTCATCTGTCTCTGCTTTGCGCTCAGCTCAGCTGCGACATCGTCATCATCGCTGTCGCTGAATTCCAGCATTTCCTCCTCCTCCTGCAATGGCACCGATTCGCAATCAGTCTCAAAAAGAAAATGCTATATAAACTTTGTAAACTAATCAGTAAACTAATCTATTTAAATAAACGAATCTATAAATAAACTAGAAAGCAGTCATAGCCTGCAGGTACCTCCACCAAGGCAATGTTATTCACCAGGCGGCGTAACCATCTTCGCTTTGCCAGCGGTTCCCTTATGCCCCCTTTAACGCAACGGTAACGAAAATTTCAAAGTGATCCAGGATTCCTGCCGGATCACCCCCAAAATTGAGTCATTTTTAGCTTATGCCACGCCCGACGTACACTCAAAATTTCAGAAAGATCCGTCCATAACTTTTTAAGTTATCTTGCTGACACACAGACAAACAAACAGACAGACAGACAGACAAACAAAAACCGGCATAAACATTACCTCCTTGGCAGAGGTAATAAATCTAAACTAAACTAAAAACTTATCTGTAAACTGAGCACTTTATCAACTAATCAGGATAAAAAGTTACCAACCTGTTCTCAAATTTATGATTCAAAAAGCATTTTTGCAAACCGTTACATCTTATGACTAGATATCAGTAATAAAATGGTTGGGTTATTGCTTAGTTTTCTGTTTACAAGTGATTTTCTTACCTTTACATTCATTTCAATCTGTACAAACCATGGTCAACATGGCGGCGTTGTTATGAGAATTTTACTGACCAATGAAAGGTACAGTATATTTTATTGCCAAATGCATGTCCCAAAAAACCTAGATTAGGGTAAAAAATGGGAATATGAACATGCAGGTAATATGAACATGGTTTTTCTATCTATGATATTTATTTAATTCTTCTGTGTATACTGGATATATGCTTGTGACGCACTGTTGCCGTCGTGTTTGATGCACTGCGGACATAAAAGTGAAAATTTTGCACACAAGTTTTTTTATATCAGGGTCAACCTTCTGTGGTTTTGTTTTCGTGAACTTTCTTATGATTCTTCGTTTGCATTAGACGTTGTTAATTTTGCACGACATTATGAATGGCACTCTATCTTGATTTATATGGAATCGACCATTCGTTGCATCTCAGCGCCCGGGACAGGCGCTGGCCAAGTGGATTTGGACAATACAAGGTGGGTGTCTGTTTTTAAATATTGTTCAACAAATACGGCACCGATTGCTACGATATTGACAGTTTCTGAAAGGGGAAAGGACTTTTTGCAGATAGACGTGAGATTCTATGGAAAGGGACTTGGATTTTTATAGGACACTTAAGACTGTGGGTTTTCTGTCCTAGCTGTATTCTGAGATGGAATGGCGTTGAATGTCCTTGTGTTTTAGCAAAATTTTGGCTACACAATTACACTGTCCGTAATTAAATGCAGTCCCGCAGAATGCTTTTTCTCAATGCATATCTTTTCTGGAAGCCCAGACAACTGCAGACGTTACAACGGGCAAAGATGTAATTAAGCCATAATTAAACCATCCTCAAACCTTAACCTTATCCCCAGTCCAGTCCTAATCTTAATCTCACTTCAAACCCTGACCCAACAGTGCAGTTTCCACAAAAAATATTAGCATGGTGTTATTTACTGTGTGCACGCACGGTCCGATGTCGCACAAAAAATGTTATTGACCGTGCGAGCGCGCACGGCTGTCCACTTAAATTGCGGTTAGGCCTAATTTCCGTGCCTGTGCACGGTCCAAACTTCTGAACTTGTTTACATGACATCTTGGGTAGTATTGTGTCACCTAAGAACGCACCTCTTGGATGGTTCTTTGGGCGGCAATCTTTCATAGTAGGCCTAAAGGTTGAGATGATTCGAAATTGAAATATCAGTTAACCAGATTACTCCGTAATCGAAATTGTTCTAACCTAAACAGCATCAACTATCTCTATAGAGTTAGTTTTTTGCTCATAATTAACTAATAATAGCAACGTGAACATACAAGCACCCATGCAACTCTTTGCTTACATGCCGTCGGTACGCGTGTGCTATCTGCGCACAGTAAATAACACTTTTTTGACCGCATACGAACCACGCGTACGCACAGTAAATATAATTATTACAAATATTATTCCAAAACCACGGGGAAAACGATGTAAATGTAAATTATGATGGCGCCGGTCTAAAGTAGGATACTGATTTAAGCAATATGACATACCTCACTAGACTCATAATGAATCTTTACATTCAATTTTGATGTTTTAATGGTAAACGGTGCAGTTATTTTTAAAATTTATCAACTTCATAAACCTTCAGTACTTTATTTAAAAATTGCAACACAACACTAATATACCACAGGGCAGCCATTTTCTGTTTACATTTTCGATAACAGTTGTGCAAATAAACAAGATCAACCTAACTCTACCCTCAAGCATGACCCTAACCCTATCCTCTAATGCTAACCCTATCCCTAACTCCAAGCCTGGCCTTAACCCTAACCCAAAAACGTTCACTCAAAAAATGTGAAAAACAACTAAGAAACGGGCTGTGGTAAAGTGCGGACTTGCGGACCGACCAACGGGTAAACTGTGGACCACTAAATCAAATCAAAATGCAGACCCGCACAATCGAATGCCCAATGAGAGATGTGCCGAGCTTACTGTAGCGTTCATGTTTTAGGCCCCTGTCTATGCGTTTACTGCTGCAGTTGTAAGTGTGAAAAAATTAAGGTCAATATAATTTATGATACACCTGCTTTGCAGACGTAGTCCAGGTGTATTGTGTTTATTGATATTACAGAGGCTTAATTCTAGTAGTTCACAACTGAATTTCATTTTCAGGATAGGCTAGAGGCTTATGTAGGCCAAAATATCGGTGCCTTAAATTCAGCATGCAGCATGTCCATCATATATTCATTCAATCACTCACTGAATGCAATTAGCTAATAAAATGCCACTAAACAATAGGCCTAAAAATGGAAATCGTCTTCAGAACAATAGGCCTAAAAATAGAAAAACTTTTCATAATAGCTTCAAAACGAACTAGAAATACATTCTGCAGAACAGGGTATCTGTCCCATTGACACGCTATATAGAGCTGTGTTTCTTTTGCGGGAGCCGAGTTATAGTCAATTTTGTCCCAAATTTGTTGCCATGGCAATGGGGGTCATCAGGGGAGAAATTCAGATGACACTATCGGTTAATCCAGGCTCGAAAATAGGGGGTTAGGTGCAAACAGCGTGCAATTATCTTTTACGGGGAACGAGTTATACCGCTTTGAAATCTCCATTGGCTGTAATGCAAAATTTTGCAACTTTTGAATGGTTGCTATGGCAACAGGGGTCAATACGGGGTAAATTTAAATAACACCATTAGATTGCCCAACCCTGATAATAGTGGGGTAGGTAAACACAGTGCGCAATTATCTTACGGGGACCTAGTTATACCGCTTTGAAGTCGCCATAGGCCATGTTGCAAATTTTTTAAAAATTGGGGTAAAATAAGAGAAGGAATTATCAGATTTTTATCAAAAACAAACTCGATCTTACTTTTCGAGCCCGAAATCACTGTGCTAAATTTCATCAAAATCAAATCAAAATTGCAGCCGTAGAGTGTTTACAGACAGACTGACAGAATGACAGACAGACGCAAGTGATTATATAATCTGTCCCATGCTATGCTATAGCAATGGGACAGATAACTAGCAGATAAGCAAGTGAAACATCAGATGTCAACAAAAAAATGTCAACAGAGTTCGTAAATGAATTCTCTGCGCCGGTATCCCACATAGCGGCAGTGATGCCAGCAGCCGCAGTTCTCGCACTCAATTTGCTTGTCGGTGCTGTGGCTGTTCTTCCCATGTCCTTACACGTGGCGGGACCGCAGCGTTGCAGGTGTTGCACAGTTCACTGGTGCCATATGGCAGGTAACTCTCCATAGTTCTGAAATTACCTTCTATACAAAAACTATATCACCACTTTTAATCACCACCTTTAGCCTGTGTGATCCCATATGGCAGGTGAAGCTCCGTAGGTACGCTACGTCTAACGCAGTTATAATACAAACGTCAGCAACAGGGAAGGAAGACTAATGCGGACCTGCGGACCGACCAACGGGTAAACTGCGGACCTTGCTTAAATCAGGGTATCCTACTTTAGACCGGCGCTAATTATTACAATTACTCTTTGTTACACAGACAGCAAACATAAGAATTACCTCATCCTCCATTTCTTCCATATTTTAAGCAATCTTCAACTTACGCCACTTCTCGGACTCGATAAGTAAACAAAACAATGAAAACATGTCTGTGAAGTTAGCGTTGCTATAGCATCCGAAGAACGTTCAACGCTGTCAGCGTCAATGGCAATAAAGGGACGCGTCATCGGGCCAAGGGACATCGCTGGCATTTCGCCACCGGAAGTCGATCGCGCGCCGTCGGTTGGTACGGGCCATTAAGGCATTTGGACGGAAGTCGGACATTTCAGTGACTGCTGCGGAACCGGAACTACTTTGCGAGATGTCGGTATTATGCAGCACGCAGGAACATTGTATGCTCTAAGCATGTGAGCAATCGGTGACCGCGCTCGACTTCCAGTGACGAAATGAGAGCGATGTCCCTTCGGCTGGCCATTAAAGCTTGTGGACGGAAATGAGACGTTCAAGTGACTGCCGCGGAACCGGAAGTACTTTGCGAGATGTCGGTGTTATACAGCACGAAGGCCCATTGTATGCTTTAAGCACAGGAACAGTCGCCGACAGCGCGCGACTTTCGGTGGCGAAATGCCAACGATGTCTTTTAGTGCCATTGACGCTGACAGCGTTGAACGTTCTTCGGATGCTACAGCAACGCTAACTTCGCAGACATGTTTTCATTGTTTTGTTTACTTATCTAGTCCGCTAACTTCACAGCCAGCCACTGCCTTATAAACGTTTGATATTGATATGGCGGCGCAAGTTGTTGAAGTGGATGAAACTGAAAGTTCTGTGGAGCCAGTACAACACAAATTAAGGCAAGGTTTATTGAGTTATATCATTGCTACTGAATGTCGGCTGATGGTGAACAAGGAAACGACGATAATATACTTTCTATTTGACTCGATATGATATAATTCTTATTTTTTGTATAAGTTGTATAACGGCAAACGGGAAGGTGTACTTTGCGGAATGCGGATTGCGCAATGCGGAAATTTGAAAAGGTGTATTTTGCGGAATTTCATCAGCGGAACGTTCCGCAAATTACATCTTTTTTCACATTCCGCATTCGAGGAAAATTCAAATAAAATCAAATAATGAACTTCGCGCAGGCTTATGCTTACATTTAAGTCTCGAATCGACATCGGCACACCACAAACGGCACAGTCACACAGTTGGCAAAGTAATCACATATTGACGTCTTCAACTTAACTCTTAAAAAAGCATTGAAGTCCGTTAACTCTACTCACGATCGTAAGCCAACACATCACACACGAATGCAAGGTCGACTCAAATAGCCTAGGTCATTAAGAAGGCCTGCTGCGATATTTCAGCTAACGGACTACCGCTGAGGCACGATCAAAGACAGCTAAAGAATTCAGCTCAAATAGGCATACACACAAAACGGTTGCTGCTGCGGCGACAGCCTAGACGTCTGCTCGGGTAGGCCCAATTAAGAAAAAAAATGGGTGAAATAGCATGATTACTTACTCGTAAGTGTTGCAGTAATCACACCTTATTGCACATTTTATGATTCTTTGTCGTCAGAGGTTTCGTTTGAGTTGAGGACACACTTAACTTTCTGGAACAGTAAGACAGACTTTTAACAACTTCAACATAACTTCGCACAAAATAAATGTAAGCATCGCACTGCACTATCATGGCAGTTGTAAACAGCCGGTAATATAACGTAACGTCAGACATTATGTACATGAGACACGCGGGTGTCTAACAACCGAGAACGATTTAGATCTTCAGACTTAGTTGTAGAATTAGGGTTAGTTTAAACGTTAGGTTTAGGAACTTAGGAATAGGGTTAGGGTTAGGTTTAGGGTTTGCAGTCGCACTCAACTGCAATTAAAATAATTAAAATAACTAAAATCCAGTACGATCGGTGTTACAATCATTCTCGGTCGATAGACACTTGAAGTAAGCATCTGTGTCGTGGATTGCATTGCGCGCACATGTACGATTTGTTGTAAAATAGTTAGAAAAGCATAAAACGATTGTAAATATTTCTTCATTTTTGGACTTTAGACATCTTTAGCAATTGAATAATGTGAATGAAACCGGAAATGTGCGAGTAAGTAATCATGTTATTTCGCCAGAAAGTCTTGCATTGTATCGCACGATCAAAGGCAATTGCCGCTGCCGTGAATAGCTCGTGAATAGTTAGGCCTATGTCTGAGCAGACAGAGACACTATATTAGAGCCATTCATCGCAATGACAAACTTTACAGTATTTGCGTTTTGCATTGCATGTTTGGCACATTAAAATGCCAGTTGATATAATACAGTTATTCAATGCGGGTCACTTGTTAGCCTGATACTAAGTCAATCTAATGTACGCCTACCAAAACAATGATAAAAATTAGCCTCTATCTCCTCCTGCAAGACACAACGAGGCTTGTGAGTATGGTGGTTGATCGATCTGTAGAATTGTGCACTTATTCAATTGACATAACTCAACAAGACAACAACAAGAACATTTTTCCACAATTTTATTTCTGCAAAATACATCTTATTTTGCAAAGATATTCCACATGTGAAATTCCACAAAATACACTCTTTCGAAATTCTGCAATTCGCATTCCGCAAAGTACTTTTTCCTACAGCAAACAGGATTCTGAATTTTGAACACGGTTTATGTAAAAAATTCGGGTCCGTAATGTGAACTTTAACACAGCGTTTACTATATATTGTAAGTTTCATGCATGGGTATGGTTTAAAGGGTGTAATTATGATGTTGGAGTTGTGTTTATTATTCATTTACTTTCATTTATGTTTGTGTTATTTCTCTTTTATATTCTAAATAGGGAGGATTTTCGGAGAATTATAGCTATAACTTTTTTCTTTATTCTATATACTCATTTTGTACTGGTTAGAGCAACTCACCTAGCTAGAGGTAACAGGGTCTTTCAACTACACGGGGGATCAACGCGAATGATTACATTTTCATTCTTTTATTCATAGCATGAGCGATACATATAACTTAAAGCAATGACGACATCAACACGCATAATCCCCGGGGCCCCGACGACAGTAACGTGACGATGGCCCCACGGCCATCGCCGTCACGAAAGTCACTACGTGTTGACTATTCGAGGCGCAAACTCTACTCGACTCGACGACTGATCACTGGCGACTCTCCTGACGACTGACTAACTGTCGACTGACTGACTACTGGCCAGCCACGCTGCATCGATGTCGCACGCGTCACTGCAGCGTGGCTGCTTGCCTATGATTGGCCACAGGCCACCTACTACAATATGATGTTTTGCACGCTGTCCGCCAGCAAAAAAAAGGTAAAGCTGCAGGGCCTGATGATGTAGCTATGGAGGCATTTCTCTATGGTGGGCACCATTTATGTACCCGTCTGTGTATCTTATTCAATGCTTTTTTTTAAAATTTGGCTATGTGGGTCATTTCGCCAATTTTTTTAGATTTTGGGTCCCTGGGCAGTTACAGCAACATTTTTATGGCTAGGCTGGCGTGGAATGTGCCAAAATGTTTGCACTAAACGGCCAAACAAATTACGCTACCACTTCTCTTAAACATTTAAAGGAAGAAAAAAGAAAAAACAAACTGGGGAATCAAGGGTAGCATTGATGAAGTTACGTCACAGTGGTCTGATGTTCTCAGTGGCATCCCTCAGGGCTCAATTCTTGGGCCTGTTTTGTTCATTATTTACATCAATAATCTAATGGAGTCATGTGGGGAAGATGCCAAAATTTATCTTTTTGCAGATAATGCAAGGCTATACAATCATATTAAGAGTATAGCTGATGCAGAAATATTACAATAAAAAATGATAAATTCACAAACTGGGCTCACAGATGGTTAGTTAAGCTCTGTACAAAGAAGTGTAAATCAGTGTCATTACGCCAATGTCAGTATGATACTACCAACAATAGCTTCACATACAAAATAGATGGGTGTTCCGTTAGAGCAGGTCGAGTTGTATAAGGATCTTGGAGTCTTGTTTGATCCTCTATTATTGTTTGATCAACATGATTATTAGCAATATAGTCATTAAAGCATATTCTATGTTGGGACTTATGCAAAGAAATTTTCCGAGAATTATTTCGGTAATGTTTTGTTGTTCTGTGTAAGACCTTGGTAGGACCACATCTGGAATATGTTAACACTGTTTGGGCTGCTAGGAGGGTATGTGATATGGAAAAAATTGAAAAATCCAAATGAGGGCAACAATTGTAATTAGGGGTCTTTCTGGTCTTAGTTATGAAGAAAAACTACATGTTTTGCAAGATATATAGGCAGTTAAGAGGGGATATAATTTTGTTATATAAATATGTCAATAACAAGTATGATACCGATTTTGTATTACATTTGCAGTATAAATTTATGTTAGTAAAGTCTTATGATACTAGGGGACATAGATGTAAACTGGTGCCCCAGCTGTGTAAATATGATCTCCGTAAACACTGTTTTGCAAATAAACTATTTAAGCTATGGAACTTGCCACCTGATGATGCTGTATCAACAAACTTTGTTATGCTGCATTTGGCAGTGCTCGTAATTACGGCCTATACCAATTTGCAACTAGTAAGTACGAGTAGGATGCATTCGGTAATGTTGACCTATATACCACCTGAAAGTAAACCCAAAACCGACGAAATTCTCATGTCGATGTGCTAAATGTCAGTAATATACAGATATTCGGCAGTCTGTTTGAAGATAACGCATCTAGCAAACTTATGCAATGTTTCTAACCATCTTTTGCCGCGAAATAACGGTCAAACGAAACAATTCATCTGCCGCAGCCGCCATTGCAAAGGTCAAGGTTGTGAAGTCAGAATTATCGTCATGCTGTTGAAAGCGACAAGCTTCCGAGTAGTAAATACGAGTCGGAAGGTAAACCGAACGGAATTTCCGACTCGGAAGGTCGTACTTACGGTATTTATGGCCACTACTGAATGCAGCATTAGTAGTTTCAAGAGATGTTTAGATTTGTTCTGGTGTGGTTTTAGTTTGTGTTATGATTACAAGTCCAGTATTAGTTTAGTTTTTTTGTTGATATTTGTGTTAAAGTTATCTACTTTGGATGGAAATAGAGGCTTTCGACCTGCTTCCGGCTATTCGTTAATGTTGATGATGATGATTGTGTCGGAAAGTGGCCCGTCACTAATTGTCGATATGCATAGTGTTTTGTGTGGTGTGGCAGTCATCGTAAATGGCGCTGTCGACTGAAGCAGATGAAACGCAAGACATGTCGACAGCTAGAGGCACAGCAACGTGATGAACTACAACTCATTGAAACAGACAACCGTGCTGATGGTATGTGAGTTTGGAGGTGTATGGTTTTTTCACCTTTTTGCCGTGGTTTGCACTTGGCTGATTTACCCTCTAGACAATTTGCTTCCTGGTTTGTTTGTCCCTGGCTTATTCGCTCGCACATATTGGATGATTTGCACCGTCGAATGATGATGATGATGATGATGAAGGACGAATTAACTTTAGCATGGCGTTAAGTCCTAAGACTACAAGGACACGTAACAGTAAGCCTAAACGGTGAAGTCACGTAATAGTAGTCAGTGCAGTGAGACGTTGTTAGTCATGACTGTAAGACCAGGCAAAAAGTTCGGTTTTCAGTCTGCTGCGGAAAACTTGCAACGACGGAGATGACCGGACTGACTCCGGCAGACTGTTCCAGACCGATGCAGCAGTCGCTGGAAAGATGGGGTCGCCAACGGTAGAATGCACAGTGCGTGGAATGACCAGCGCTGATGTAGTCGAAGAGCGCAGTCGTCAACGTGCGTTGAGGTGTGACACGTGCTGAAGATCTGAAGCCAGGTAGCCAGGTGCAGAGCCGTGGAGGCAGCGATACACTAGCGCTGCCAGCCGGAATGAAATATGTATGCTGTATTATCAGCTGCTCAACCGCGGACTGAGCTCGGCACAAGACTGTGGATGGTGGTGGCAGCTCATGGAAATGGCTATGCTCCAACAATGATGATGATGATGATGATGAATATTATCAAGGATGAGACACTTAGGCAGATACCCAAATTTTTAATCCATGGGTTTAATCGGGTAAACCCACCCCCCCAAAAAAAATCTACCAAAATTCAATACAATTTTAGTTTCTTATTCTACTAATAATCAAATATTTTATTATGGTGTTATTCCAGCGCCTAAACCTATGAACTTGCAGATTGTAGTTTGTTGAATACTCCGTGCTGGGGACAAGTGAAATCCTTGACAAATCAACTGTCAACTGAAAGACTTTTCAGCTTTTTTACAGTTGGGTTTCTTATAAGCCTAATAAAACTCACAGAGTGGGACTTTTTTAAAAAATGTGCTTCTTTGGGCTTGTATATTCTGCAGTGATATTATCAATGACTTTGTGCTCAAGGTCAAGGTCATGTGACCCCCATCTACAGCGAGTGCAGCATGCACTTGCTAGAATTGTCATGCAGCAGTCCACTCGTTTTTCTCCTCTTACATCCACCAGCCTCCTGCAACAGCTTCATTGGCTTCCTGTCGGATGGCGAATCACCCTGTACAATCTTGCTCAACCAGAAATACTGTTGGCAGTTCACATGCTGACTGTAATCTCGAGGCACTACTAGTGTTGTCAGTTATTAACAATTCTGCTGTTGATTGGGGGCGTACTGCCGAACAAACAGTATGGGTTGGGGACAAATGAGTCAGGAGGTGAATGGGCTCGGAGGGGAATCAGCCAGTGGTCAAACTCAGTGGCATAGCCAAGGGGAGCCAGGGGACCCAGCTTTTTCCCCAGTATCCAAATAAGATGTAAGCACACGTTTAAGTTGTACTAAATAGGCCAATCTGGAAGGTTAATTCTCAGGAAAATAATTAAACTTGTTGCCACCACATCTTATATTTTAAAGCTACAATGTACCAAATTCAATTTTTGACTGCAGCTCCACCCCAGACCCCACTAGCGGAGCTTACAGCGCTCTCGCAGCTGGAGTTTGTGAGTCTTAATTCTTAGCGGGAGAGGGAAAGGGAACAGGGAAAGAGAGGAGGGAAAGGAGAGGATTGAGGGGACAAAAGGGGGAAGGGCAGGGGAAGGGAGGTGAGCCTTTTCAATTCACATTTCTGGTTATGCCACTGGTCAGAGTGGCAAAGGGGTGAAGGAGCTGTAACCATTTTGCAAGTCTGTTAACCATTTTTTTTGACTTCGTTGCCACTTTCTCTGTTAATCAAGCTAGGTGGTCTTGCGGATTTTAGCACGGTCTTAGCCACAGACACATTTTGAGTGCCTTATCAGTTTAGGAACAAGTCTACAGTGATTTATAAATATGCTGCATGTTTTTGTAGAGACAGTTCGGAAATTGGTACATATCTATTTATTTACAAATTAAAGCACCTCTTAATAGCTGGACCAGAATTTGGATGAAAATTAGAAATTGGGAAAAATCAGTGATTTTGGCGGCTGGGCGAGAAATGACATTTTGAACCAGGTTTTCTCGTAGAACAGTTTGTGAACTAGTGAGGTTGTCTGGTGTAGGAAGTAATGCAGAGATGGAGGATGAATGTCAGCAAAAGTTTGATGTCTGGGCTGAACAAGAAAGGTTGTGCTGCAGTCACATTGCTTCCGTGTGAACTTTTTACATGCCCAGTTTTTTCACTACATTCTGTCAGTTGAAGAGCTGTCTGTAGTTCTTAATGTTAACCCGTTTCTGAGCTATAGAGCGTCACCTGCCATATGGGATCACGCAGAGTTACCTGCCACCCGACACAGGTGAATGCACCCTGCCTTAATCGTGGCAATGAAGCAACATGGAGCTGAAACGTTTGGTGCCCAAATGTCCCAGCACCCAATCGTCTAAGCACCCAAACAGTGGCGCCCAAACGTCATGTACCCCTGCAGGCTGGTACTTGATTTGCCCACCCCGGAGGGATGAAAGGCTGAGTTGACCTTGGTGATTGCTCATATACTGAGAAGGTTTACCAGTTCGCAGTCAGTCACCTATCCAAGTACAGAGTGGGCCACAAAAAAACCATCCCCTGACATGTCACCTAATTATGTTTTCCAAGAGTAATGTACATTTAAAGTGAACGACGCACGTGTAAATATGATCAATTCTGAGTAACGTGCAAATTTCATGCAAATATTTTCAATAACCTTGTAATGGGATTAAATAAATGAAAGCAACCCAACTCTACAGGAAACACAACGGGGAAAACAGTGCAACGTTATTTAACGTACAAAGCGTCGATGAAACTCGTTCGCCAACAAAAGGTATGGGGCGCTAAACGCATTTGTAAAGAGTTTCCTAACAAGAATCGGCGGTCAGTTCTGTTAAAGATTTTCTGCACAAAATTGACAAGTCGAACTCGATTTCTCGAAAGGTCTGCAGTGGACGGAAGCGGACTGTCCGAACAACACAGAATATCGAGTGTGTAGCAGAGCTGATATACAGCCAGGAAGGCAACCCTCGGTCCAGCAAAATTCCGAGAGAGATTCAGAAGGGCACATTGAACAGTTGTTTACTTGACTATCTTGTTGTTGTATGAAGTTTTCGCTGTTTTACTTAGACCTACACGCAAGCATGTATTTCCATTTGTGTTTCACCATTATGATATAATATAAGCAGTGAGAGTATGTGGGCAAGAAGGAAGCTGGTTTGCAACCAGCAGGGGTACAAGACAAGGAGATCCAATATCACCCACTGTGTTCATCGCGGATCTAGAGAGAGC
>Ga0209367_1005597_pt1 | contig 17403 bp, 7 predicted proteins | sample WorMetLIZISLAND2_FD_187412 | JGI IMG/M metagenome (GOLD analysis project Ga0209367, IMG submission 187412) | Marine gutless worms symbiont microbial communities from Max Planck institute for Marine Microbiology, Germany - Olavius geniculatus... ... | reverse complement strand
AAGGCTGAGTTGACCTAGGCGGTTGGTTACATCCCGAGATGGTTTACCTGCCCACAGGCAGTCACCCATCGCAGTATTAACCGGGCCCGGCGTACAGTGACTTCGCTGATCGGATCAGACGCGTTACCACTACACCACGCCTACCGCCCTATTGTTGTTGTTCCTATTGGTGGTAGTTGACCTTTTGACTTAATATCAAGTGGCAATTGCACAGTTTTATTAAATAAAAATACCAAAAAAATAACTGCTGAGCAATACACATACCAACCGATTTCACCGATATCCGGTTTTGTTCAGATTTTATTTTTGTCGTTCTAGTTTATTTTACAGTTTTAGTTATTTATTACTTTTTTCCTTTCAGTATTCTTGACTTCCAGCTTTCATCACTTTTGCAACAGACTGTCTGTCTCTGCCAGTAAACTGTAAATTGGATGTAGAGATTTACACACGGTTAGTTGAAGATAAAGATACGACGCGTTGTTGTTACACTGCGCACGCGCATTCGCGACTTCCGCAATTAGCAATTTAGCAGTAGGGGTATATACTGTTGCTGTTTTGCTTTGCTACCGGCTTATCTGACCGGAAAAATAAACGGTCGCTTAACAACGCGGCTGCTTAGCAAACCGTAGGCCTATACGCTGCACAGGCGCTTTGGTTTGTTGTTTTTTTTCAGTACGTGCTTGGACTAATTGGAGAAAAATTTCTAATTAGCTTGAATTGAAATTAGCTAGATCTGAAAAAAACGTTCTGCTGAAAAAATAAACGGCGTATAGTTTTAACAGGTAGTCTTTGTAGGCAGCTAGTTAACCATAACCAAGTCAACTAAAATTACAATAAAAACAAATTTGTCAGTTAATTGAGGTTGGTATATTAGCTCCAGCCATCCGCTCATTAATCAGAATTCTAATTTTAATTCGCAAGTTTCTTACAATAAGTATTTGACAATTTAATAAAACTGCTTAATTTAGCATTTTCCCAGCACTGCGCTTTTAAAAACCTAATGATATTTTACACCCTCACAGACCTAGCCAGCAAACCCTATTAATTGCGGTGTATTTTGAAACACAAACTGATGTAGAATTTATACTGCAAAATGCGCTCCTGTTAGCGGTAAAACGCATCAAAAGTGCATTCTGTCGACTATTGCAAAATAGCAAAGACATGGACAAAGAGCATCGGCGATGTTCTGTTATTTAACGACACACGAATATGCGTTAGGTCTATTAGTCAACGTATTGCGGAAAAATATATTTAACTGCGAATATCGACTACACAATGACGTAAAAAATACTTTAGCATTGGTCTGCGTAAGCGTATACGCTATAATGTCGATATTAATAACCACAGCGTTTGATAATGTTGTTTTAAAGTTGTGTCTCTACTGTTGATGTCGTGATGTTTTTCGTCGGCTTTTCTTCTTAGCCCAGTTGTTTCTGTTTGTATGCATCTGATGGACTGGGCATTAACTGTTAGACGCCAGATTTTCGCAGTAAAACTGTCAAGTCGATAGCCTACATCGCTAAAGCGTGGTCTCCATTTAACGCATGGCATGCGACAAATGCAGTAAGATACACAACAAATGCCACGGAAGCAGCTGACGTAATAGGCCTACCCCGTTTACACGATCAAGCAAACATCGAGCAGATGTTAGTGTTCCTTCTGGAGCCTGTCTATTCTTGGCTGGCATTTTGTTGTTTTTATTTGTATTGCTGGTGTTGTCAATGTCAGTGCTGAATGAAATAAGTAAAATAAATAAATCATCGAGCAAACATTCAGCAAATGCATTCAAAATACACGTGCACGACGTGTGCTCTAATTGCTCGATGTTTGCTTGATGATTGCTTGATCGTGTAAACGGGCTATAAGCGACGCAACGCGGTGTCTATTCTTGCGTTGCGTTTGTTGCGTTGAATAGAAACTACATGCTTTCGTTGCAAAGTGAAAAAAAAACAGCGTAAATCTGCATGCATGGGATCGACCTAATAAAAGTGCAGTTCAGATGAACGTCGTCTTGTATACTCTTTGTATACATTAAGGATAAGCTCAGTAAAAGCGCTGGGAAATGTGACCTATTTGGCTCGTGTAATCAATCAATCACGTATAATCTGCACTGGGATTTAATTGTCGGCACACCGAGTAATGCGCAAGCTCTGTTACTTCGACTTGTTGTGGTGTTATTGGACATCAAGTCCCACAACACGCCTTTAGCATCTTTTTTCTATACTTGCTTTTTGTTCCATTTAGCCCCGTTTTTTTGTTTTTCTGTATTTTTTTTTCTTGAAGCTTTAATTGTTAGATTTAGTTCCTGGGTCTGAAAAACTTTACCAGCGAGTACAGGACAAACCTTGCGGCCGAATAATTAGGCCTAATATTACTGACCAATTCTGGTCTAAAACGGCATATGCTATGGAAGTTTTGTTTCAAACGTTTTTTTTTATATTAAAGTCTGGGACAAACAATCTGTGGGGTTGAACCGGGTAGAATGATTGTTAACGGCAATGGGATATCGCCCCGTAGAAATAGCGCCTTAGATGTGTTAAAAAGGCCTGTATGTTTCAATGGCGTGTTTATTTATTCATTTTTTCAATTAGTCAGTCAATCAATCAATCAGAGTTGCCTCAATAGCAGCGCTATTTTATTTGTTATTTAGTGCCTCGTGCATTGGGTGCAAGCCTTTTATCTAAAGCACACGTAGCAGCTTAATCAATTCCTCGGTGATCGATTATGTGACAGCGCTATTAGGCGAAACATAATGAACGTGACAGACTACAGTAAACGCGAAGTTGATGCTTATTTTAGATTACGATAAAACTGCAATTCCATACAACGTTCTCGGCGACAGTTGCAATATATGTTTATACGCCTTGCGCAACAAGAAAAATTTCGAATCAAAGCTTCAGAACGACATTGCTACATTAAAATAAAAAAAAATGTGAAAAAAACTTGCTAAAAGCGTTTCTGCAGCGTTGAAAAAAACTGTTTCGTCTTAGTCATACAGTTGTGCTGGTGTAGCAGGTTTTGCTGTAAGTTTTCTGTTTTGTACTGTCAATGTTTTTCTTCAGACTAAATTATTTGTACGCAAATTAATCAACGACATTGTGTAAGCGAGTTTTCTATGCGACTTCCGGAACTAATTAGTTCCGTGATTTTCGTCAACGTAACATCCGCGTATAGATCTACGGCTAGAGGACATTATTATCACCAAAAACGAATCGAATTTTGCGTTATAACATAATCCTGCCGTAACAGCATTCGCAACAGAATAATCCCAGAAATGCTAATGAGGCCAGAATATGGCGAAAACGAGAACGAGGCTAACAGCGTGAAACCGAGAACGAGGCCAACAACTAAAGCAAGAAACCAGCTGTCGCTAAGATAACCGACCGTACTGGTTGTCAGTGACCTTCAAGCTCATCTAAGATCAATGATTTTCATGTCATTTGAAAGTCAATATGTTACTTCCTATTAGTGATAAATAGCAACCGAGACCCTATCTCTCACCGTTTTCGAGACACGGTTACTTAGAGCTTACTACATTTTATTTAAAATTGCGGCCAAACCGCTGCAGATGGAGACATGGTTATTATTGACAGTTTATAGAGAGTCGCAAGCATTTTATTTGATGGTATTATCGCTGACCCCCTACGACCTATTGTTTAGCTACAATACCGCACGATTGGCAGACTTTAATGCGTTATGATCCTTTAAAGTCATCTAATGTCATCGATTTTGATGTCATTTGATAGCCAATATCCGACTTTTTATTAGTAATTAAAAGCAACCTAGGCCCTATCTCGCACTGTTTAGCTACAATACATTCGTGACGGATAGACGACGACAGACGGAGAGATAGACAGATGACAACCATGCCATAAGCTCGACCGTTAGTAAAGTACGGTCGGCTAAAAATGAGAACGAAGACGAAACCAGTGAAACACCAAGTAAAGTTTAGTGTTTATTATTCGACATAGCAGATGACAAAAACTGGTTTTATTTTTGAAAACAAAACAAAGTTTTAGTGAAATAAACGTGAAATTAATAGCCTATATACTGCTGTTAAAGCCTATTCGGCGTCTGTAAACTTTCATCATCATGATCATTATCACGTATCCAACAGTCTGCAGAATGTCTGGCTCAAATCACAACAACACCGTGAGGCCGTAAACGAGAACGCGGTCTTGAAATTTGGCCTCCATACCACGCTGGCCTCGAGAACTTATAAGCATCCTTGGTTGATCTCAGTAACTCATTTTGACGCTATAATTTGCGGCACCCTTGCGGTTGAGATAGGCCCACACCGCGCAAAACGCCAACGAAGCCGCAGAATTCCGAAAAACTGATTTATATTTCACGAAGAAATCCGTCGAATCTTCTCCCGCAGCTAATCAATTTTGCGTACAAACACAAAGACAGACGACTTGGTATTTTATAAGTCAGTAATGTACGCAATACAACGTTATAGGCCTACTATACTCCCCACTGTCAGCTTGCAAAGACGATAAGTTTTTAATGATTCTGTATTCTGTATACGTATTTTCGCCAGATGATAATCGATTTTCGAAAAAATTTTTTACCTGCGTATTCAGTAATAAATTGCTATTTTTTCCACAGATTTTGCTAGTGAAAAAGTGTGAAAATTGTTTATATTGTGTGCAAAAATTTACAAGCGTTTGCAATTTAATTTTTTTCGCGGCCCGTATATTAAACTCAATTTGTCACCAAATTGTTTATGGCGCAAAATGTCGACGTTACGACAGTAACTTTCTGTGACTTTCTGCAAAGCCGGACAGAGCCAAGAGTAGATCTTTTTCTTCTGCGTCGAGTGAAGCCGTATTCTGCGAGGACGACTGATGTGGCTGCGGGGCGTTTCCAATCTAACACAGTGAGATGAAACTAAGAAAGAGACATTCGACTGATGGATGCCTGCATCGGTAGAATGATGCAATGCAAAGGCGATTCTCGGCAGCAGATGTGACATAGGTTACTGCGTGTGATAAACAGCGGCGTCGTGGGTTAAAACAAATCGGGGGGAGAGAGACCGAAAGATTTTTCAACGGACAGCTGCAGATTTTCGACAAAGGATATTATGGGCGCTCAAAATTTCAACTTTGTCCTCGGGTTCCGGCCCACTAAAATAGAAGATTTTTAGCCTCGATTTTGTATTTTGGAAAACTTTTTCCGACAAGCTAAACTTTTGAAAGAGATGATGTGTGTGTTTCGGCAACGTAAAGATGATAGGCCTAATTAAAAAACACAAAACAAAACTATTTGGTTTATGCCATAACATAAACAAGGTTTAACTATCAACCTTGCTTGCATAAGAAAACGTTCTTAACATAAGATTAATTAGGCTACTGACTTTTTTATTTATCTGCTTTTTACGGATTAGTAAAATTTTTTTACGCGTCGTGGCAGGTAAGTAGGGGCCAATCCCAAGCCCTTAAATTTTAACTTGTCGAAAATTTTTTAAAAGTACTGAAATTGGGGCTAAAGGTCTATAATTTTAGTAAATTTGTAAGCAGTTTGAACATCCGCTTTTTGTCTAGAATTTGCACTTGTCCGTGGAAAAAATTAACATTTTGTTCCGTTTCCAAACGTTTTAAAATCTACCATGCCACTGACGTTAACCGCTCAGTGTTAACAGTGGCGTAGCCAGCAATGTAAATTTGGGGCCTTCTACCCCCATCTTTTCTTTTCTTTTCCCTTACTTTTTATTTTCTTTTTTTGTTTTTTTCTTTCTGGTTACTTCCCGTTTCCTTCCTTTTTTAAACGTTTTTTTAAAGTAAGACTTTTACATTCCTGCTAAAAGATTTGGGGGAGCGCTGTGAGGATTTTTAGCGGGGTCTAGAGCGGAGTCCAGGTTGAAATCGAATTTGGTGTAATATGACCTTAAAGTATTAAATCTGATTGCAACCAAAATTATAATTATTTTTCAAAGTCCTTTGTATGTATTTTAACAAGAAAATAATGTGTCCTGTGATTTGGGGAAGGCTTGGGCCCCATCAACGTCTCCTTGTCTACAGCACTGCGCGCTAGCTAGCACTAAAGTCGGTGCCGCCGCAGTACGGTAGTCCAGTTGCCAGTCGCTGCATTCGATGCTGACACAAGCGAAGCTGACATTCTGGCGTGAACAGAATCAATGAATGCGTCGTCACAGAGGACATGTTGACAGAACGAATTACATCAAGACGAACGAATAATATTGTCATCACAGAAGTTAATTGCGTAAAAGAGGTAAGGAGTCTAACTTGGTACATTCCTGTAGACCCCTATAAGAGGGCCTACTATAGGCCTACACAATCATAGTCTTCCGAAACAGTTGATATAAAGTGGATCCTAATTAAATTGTTTTGCAAAAGGGTAGAAAACTCAATTTTTTCACGTATAGGCCTACCAGAGGTAGTAATCACTAATTACGTTATTGCAAATTATCCACAGAAAATACTAGCGGAAGAAGTTTCAAAATAGGTAGATATTTAGCCAAGATAATGAATAAGCCTTACTTTTTGAACGATTTTGTACGATATACGCTTGTACTTCAATATTTTTAAAAGTAGGCCTACTAGGCCTAGCAGCGGCGTCATAAGCTAAAAACATTGGAAGCCAAAATAATGTTGCAATTTACCTCTAGACAGCTGCAAATTTCCGACGAAAGAAATTATGGGTGGTCGGCGTTTTAATTTTGCGCCTACATTCTTTAAAATCAGAAAAAGTGCATTATTGGACGAACAGTTTTTTCGACAAAAAACTTTTTCGAGAGGCTAAAAGTCGGAAAAAGGAATTACTTTTTGCTTTTCCTGAGACGACCAATAAAAAAGGTTAAAAATACAACAAAACTGCTGAGATCGTTGATTTGCTGGCTTTATGCTAAAAATGTTGCGGTTGACTTTGCGCTAAGTTTAGTTTAATGATTTTGATGTTCCCGACGCACTGTACGACGTGAGCTCTCCCCACTCGAACACGCTAAGGATCTTTATCGCAATTTTGAACGGACAAATTCTAAATGCCAAAAAATTAAACCATTTTCGCTAGCTATTTTTTCCACTTTAAATCATGGGCCCCGTAAATTAAAAATCGTAGATATGATAAACGTTAAGAAACTTCGTTACAAAAAGTTTGTAAAGGTTGGATCGAAAATGTGACCCTCGTGTTACTCGATACCGGCCTACTAGCTAAATTTATTGTTTCAAAAAAGATGTTTTTATTTGAATTAATTTTTGCAACGATACATAAGATAGTGAACCTTAACATAAAATCTATTACTATTTTATCGGCAACACCTTGTTTTTTATATAAAATATTTTAAATCGCCGTTATCTTACACTAACCATTCAGCGTGGAATAAAAACAACAATATCGTTGCAAGAAGTTTTTAAAACGCTGAAACGCACTTTTATAACAAAACAAAAAACGTAAAAGTTTTTTCCTGCGCCCTACCCGTTAGCGACAACACATTCGTTACGGACGACGGACGGACGGACGGACAAACAGACGGACGACAACCATGCCAATAGCCCGATCTATCCTAAAGTACGGTCGGCCATAAACGCTAAAACGCATTTTGTAAAAAAATAAACAACGTATGAAAACACTAATAATAACTATGTTGAAAACAAAGCCTAGGAGATTACGAGGCATGCGCTCGTTTTCATTGTGGCAGAAGAGCACGACGGGCAATTGCCCCCTTTTCCTTCTGAAATTTTTGTTTGTCAAATATTTTTGGTCGAAAAAATTTTGCCAAAAATACAAAACAAATATTCCCCCCAATTTGGCTAATTTTTTTAGCAAAATTAGAATTCGAAACATTTGCACCCCATCTGTCAAAAATTTGCAGCCGTCTGAGGGAAAATGGCACGCCCCCAATTCTCCCCAACCATTTCAACTTTTCAAACCACGACGCTGTTGTGTACACAGGAAGCTTTTCGCTGACAATTATTATTAATTTATTGCTTGCCACAAGTCTATTAGTACGGAATCCCGGTTTTGCGTTTGAAATCAGAGCTGCTGTTTACCCGGTAAATTCGTGCAAACGGTTCGATTTGGCTTCTTTGCAGTAAGTATCATAATTATAGGCCATTATTACTAGGCTACCACTATTGCTAGTAATGGAAGTAACAGCAGTAGTAGTTGTTGTAGTTGTTGTTGTAGTACATTCCTTAGTTCAGCTTAGCTAAAATGGCTTCTCCGCGGTAGGTAATTCGAGACTCGGTTCTGTAGTGCAGACTACTACAAAACGTGACGTATCTATTACGCAGTTGCCTGAATGTTGATGAAACAGCACAAGCGAAGATAAGCATCAGAACAGTCTGGATACGTTTCATGGTAAACGGGAGAGTTTCCGGTTGGTTGAAGGATGAAAAAATTATCAAAAGAGGACAAAAAAGAAAAAAAAGACAAAGAAAATAGAAAAAAAACTGGCAAGAAAGCAAAAAAAAGATAACAAGATGACCAATACAGAAAAAGGAAGAAGATCTAGTATTACGTCCGTCTTCTCGTTAGCGTCGATTCTTTTCTGTATATAGCAAGTAACAACGTGCGGTAATTAACTTACGCTTTTAGCGAACCGAGGAAGGATCATACCCTATAGGCCATTATACACAGAGGTCGCTTGATTAAGCCCTCATTCCATTACGACGACTTTGCGCGACATAGTTGCCATGGAAGGATCAGTGTGTCTTTACTACATAAATGATGTTTACTGCATGAGTGTTTGTAGGAAACTCCGATTGTGGCCTATTTTTTTGGAAATTGTATGTTTATCACCATAAACTTTTTTCGATAAAACTTCTGTATTTTTATGTGCAGTGATTGCCAATTCCATTCCCTTCAACTGCTTAAAGCGGACGTACCATTTATTATTACGTCTACTTACTCGTACTGTTTTGAGCTTCGATGGACCTGACCCAGTTTTTGTCGCCGCGCGTCCTTGACCTCCGATGACGTCACACTGAGGTCATGGCCGCTTACGGAGATTACGTCGTCGTCGGTTACAGCAAACCGGAAACGCAAATGGCGGCAGCGGATGTGTCGGATTATGACGTAGACGGACAGCAACGATTTCTCTGCGACGGAACCGGCGACGGATCGTCGTGCGACTTCGGGTAATCACTTACTACTTCCGGTAACAGGTGCTTCCGGTGCCACGTATTTTCAGTACATTAGAAACTTTTGGTAAAGGGTGTAATTTTTTGGTATACACACTTAAATAGTACTTTCAGAGTCATCTACATTCGATAGCTTCATAGCAGTACGTAGTTGCGTTAACGGGTATTTTTCGGGTGGTTACCTCGTCAGCACTTTTGGTGCCAGGTATTTTCGGTACCAGGTATTTCCCGGCAACCGGGAGGTTGAAGGTGCGACTTTGGGTATGCGGACTGGCCGCCCGCGGGGAATGTCAACGGTACAGCAGCGCCGGTGACAGGGCCCGGCGGTCTGGAGCTGATGAGGTCAATTCAACCTGGCCATCCCTCGGCGGTTTGGAGCTGGTGACTCGGGGTCAGGCGTGGACGGCTGACGTCATCCAGCGCATATCGACGCTCGTTCCCCTGATGATCGTCACGTTGCTAGGCAACGTCGTGATCATCGTAGTGCTTACGTGCAGTCGACGACACAACATCAGCAGCAGAGTCAACATTTTCATCATTAACCTGGCTATCGGCGATCTGACTGTTCTCACTTGCACTATGACTACGGAGGTGAGCTTTATTGTCAGCACCTGTTTAAAGCCCTTCGCGTTGTTGTTTTACCAGTCGTTGTCTGTTGCATTAAAATTGTTGCCAACTGGCATTTTAGAATACTAATTAAGACAAATTGAGCATTTTAAAGTAACTTGGGTGACCCAAAAAATTAGCTCTGCAGTTTGGCAATATTTGTTGAATTTGGCAGTAGGCTAACACCCGGTTTTGGCAGTGGTTTCATATTGAGTTGGCAGTAATTTTGTCCTGGACGGTTTTGCAAAAAGTGATATTTTTCAGCGCATTTTGATTTTTAAATTTTTGGCGTGTGAAAAACGCACCTGGTGCAAATAGCAGTTTCGTGTTTAGTGTATTGTGACGTGTTTGAACCTCGCAAGTGCACAACGTATAGTGTCTTTGTGACAATAAAAACTGCTGGTTTGCCTTACACCGCCTCCGAAATAAGTGCCGGTGCGCTGAACTAGGCAGAAATAAAGCCTTAAGTGACATACCGTAATCACTACGCAATTAGTCTATTCGCATTACACCTGATTCAGCTGGGATCTGCTCAAAATGTCTGCTGGCAGCCCGCTGCAGCTATAAAGCAGTTAAATGGGGTACTTGCCGCATCTTATTCGGAGCTCTGTTCCCATCCATTTTACTTACTTACTTGCTTACTTAACTATATTTCGCTAGCTTCATGTCTGTTTATAGCAACCAGTTCGAAGATGCGTAGAGTTGTTCTGAATAGACGAGACTCGAGTAGTTACTCGAGTCCGAAATTGGACTTAAATAATAGTACTCGCACAAAATATTTATTTTTACAGGAAAATATGTTTAAAATGTAGGTAAGCTGCAGATTCAGTAATTACCAAATCAAATTATGTTTACGATAATTAATGCAATTTCTAACAAATGCGGTCGGTATATGATTACACATCATCATCGTCATCATCATCATCATCATCAGTTTTATTTCAGGCACTTGGCACATAAAACACATAAAACATACAGCAAAACACACACAAGAAACGCACAAATCGTACAAATACAGACAAAACTCGAACAGTAACACTAGCAGTTGCAATTGCGAACATTAAATACAGTTAAGAGCAGCCAGATGACTAACTATATTATTATGTAAACTACAGGTGTTCCAACATTTTGAGAAAATTATGTGACTATTATGCATTAAGGTATTAAAACTCGGCATGCCTGTTTCCACCAATACTCCTGTAAGACTGTCAATACGCTTAAACCCAAAAAAACAGTTTTACACACTTATTGTAACACGATGACAGCTAACGCAGTGAACCTTTATTATACATACTCCATATGCAGTAAGTTCTAAACAAAACACATTTTACAGCCATAGAACATTTGTAAAATCGACGTCGAAATATGTTAGATTAAAAAGATTATGAACTTCTCGCTGTATATCTGCATCATCAGTTAAGTTATCTGTAATCATGTGACCTAGATATTTAAACTCTTTCACAGACTGTACTAAGTTATTACCAAGGCTAAACTGTGGAAAAATATCTGCTACAACCTTTGCACGCAACTTTAGTTTAAATACCATCGATACTGTCTTTTTATTATTACAGGTCATATCAATATTAGTACTATGTTTGTAGAGTACAGACAGCAACTGTTGCAGTCCCCTCCATGAAGGTGCTAAAATTACAATGTCATCCGCATAAAATATTATGCCAGCACATTAATAAAAACACCACCAATACTACAGCCTACACGTGAGGTTTCTAGCTCTAACAACAATTTTCGTATAATATCGGCTGAACAAATAAGGAGATAAAATACCACCTTCTTGCGTCCCGTTGCATGCGGTAAAAAAGCTGGACATTGAGGCTAACCACCTAATACGCAATTCCTGGTTAGTATACCAGTAGCATAATATGCTTACAATATTTATATCAATCTTATCATCCAACAGCATTGGAGATCTATAGTAATTTTACTCACTTACTAAGGCTAATACTTGTCAAATCACTCAAATGAATACTCGAGTAGGTTTCGACTCAATTCGAGTAATACGTTATTCAGGTATACCCAGCTTTGAAACAGCGCGACTTAATACGGTCAATTTCGCGATAAGTGGATTGTGATTGGCCTGCTAAGCCTGTTACATAAAACTGGGTTAACAGGATAAGCACCCGGATTTTACGGTTAACCGGTTGACCGATAACAAACGCTTGCTCCATTTATCAACTTTACTGCTGTAGTTTAGGCATAAAATATGCCTCTGCTTCCGGTTGCAGCTTGACATAAAATAGAAACGGGGGAAGTTATTATCTCCGTCAAAAGTGAACGCAGCAAACTGGCGGAGGTTAAGTAATCACTTCTGTTTGTCTGTGGAGTGTGCGTGTCTGTGTACATCATAGTGACTCAGTATGCAGCGGCCCTAGCATGAAGTCATGATAGTAATGACGTCATTATATCACCAGCGGATTGTGTACTGTTTGTGACGTCACCATCAGCACCAACGCTGTTGCTACTGCCAGAGCGCTATGGTTATAGCTATTAGCATCAGGAAAGAAAAAAAATATTAAATTATTTCAACTAACAAATTCACAAAATGCGTTTAAATTACTATTAAATTACTACAGTGAGTGGAGCAAGAATACAGTTCAACTTCGTTGTATGTTAAGTCAAAATATTACATGTTTACTTTGATTTCTGTGTTTGTTATCATCGATTAACTGTTTACTAATCGGTTCAGCGTTCTGGTTAACTGTTTAGCAAATTGACCGTATCGAGCATCTCTAGTTACGATTTGTAATAGGGCTTAATGAAACCCCGGCCTTCACGTCGTCAGTTATAGTTTGTCTCAGTCAAATCACTAGCAATAATTTTTTTTCTTTATTCTTTCTGTCTTATTGATATTGGTTTATTTTATTTGAGTTTGTTTTTGTTACTTTGTACTACACGCCTTTAAAATTAAATAACGAATAACAATAACGCCGTCATGTGTTCTATAAAACCCATGATCCAGACCAGATTAAATTTTGTTTATTATTAATATAGTGTTTATTTAATTAGCATCTGCCACGTCACGTTTAATTAAACGTCAGTATATGACGAAAATTGCAGAAGTCGTGTTATCGTCTGGCATATTATTTTATGGATAATTTTTAAAGTAAAAATAATTACTGTTTTATAGCTTACTTACAGATTATTGCGTGTTTCAGTTTTACGTGGATTTCAACATTTAAAAAACTTCTACTGGCTTGTTTTATTTTGTTTTGGCTTGTAGCCTACATTTATCCAGTTTTACAATTGCATATTAGGCCTAATTATCGTCCATTACGACCCACTGACTGTAGGCTTAAGCTCTGAAGACTAGCTCTCTGGCTAAAAGCAGCGTTGTTTTGTACGGAGGTCAGCCTCTATGCTCTTATACGGTTAGCGCTTATACGTGAATAATGTCGACGCGGCTACAGTGCAATTAGATGCACTTTCGCATCAGTCGTTTAATGTTCTACAGACCTACACCGTAATTGGTACTCATTGCACTAGAGTTTTATTGACCTACTGAATGCTACTTACGGTTAGGAATGAAATTATAGCCTATCGTTATAATACCAAGTAAGTAAAACGTAAGTACGTAAGCAGTTTTTTCAGCAGTTTTCACGGGTGCACTGAAGCGTGACCAAACGAACGACAGTGCTGATTTTACGACCGACCGTCGGCGATCGTGAAATAAATGTCGGTTAAACCGCTGTCTGGACTGTGTCAAGTAATCAAGTTTGTTTCTTTTATCCCATCCTAGAGAGTGGTTTAACGTACACTTCACGATTGCTATGTCTTAACGACATCGTTAATGTTTACGGACTACTGTAATAGTAGCATTAGCAGCAGCAGCAGCAGCAGTAGTAGTGCTGTACCTAGATAGCAGTATACGGGAAGATGGATCCTAACTTAAGATAGCAGACGAGTCTATATTATTAATGTTTCTGAACTGCTAATTTCTTGCATAAGTCTCCTTTTTGTTTGTCGAGGGCTGCGCAACAGTACATCATTCTTTGTGATATTTTTGCTTTAGAAAAAACGCCGAGGCATCAGAAAAAGCAGAATTTTGTGAGTCATTACATAATTCTGTCATTGTGGTTTAAGCCAAAAATGTTGTTATCTCAGCTTTTATTAGTTCACATTAGTTACCAGTTACAGTTTTAAAACATGATTTTCCTGCTTTTTTGTTTTGTCAAATTTTTTATGTTTAATTATTCTTGTTCCAATTATATCGATATTTTTTCTATAGAAAACAAAAAAAATGCATAGTCTACAATTCAGACAAGCTGAAAAAAAACACAATGTTGCCAGTCAAGAATTCACGTATTTTATTGCACGGCCTTGTCGAGGTGGCGGTTTAAATAAAATTAAAAATACTGCGTGACGGGCCAAGGCGACAGATGTTACCATAGCTGCATCTGTCTGTCTGTCTGTTTCTCTGTCCGTCCGTCTGTTACACTTGTGCACTCCCCCGCCAAAGACGTTAGACTGAGCGGAATGACATTTTGACAAAGAAGCCCACGTAGCCCCAAGCAACGTTGTTTCAAACCTTCAGACGACGTTTTTATTCCCCTTCACGAAAAGATTAAATTTGAGAGTCAAACCCCCTCGTCCCTGATTAGTAGGAACAGTGGAAAATCACGACAAAAAATAGCAAAAAACACGGCAAACATTTGCGAAAATGGCAAAAATCACGGCAAAATCACGGCATCAAATTAAGAGCCCCAAAACCATTATAAAGTTTATAAAACTCAACATTTAGCATTGACGACCAATACCGCAAAATTGCAAAGTTTTCCTTTGTAAAATTTTGTCACTGCGGAACATTAAAATCCAAATTTCTACAACGACGTCACGGTCACATATTGAGCCAGTAAGTATCAAAGCATACCTACTTTGGTAGCAACAGCAAAAGTAAATATTTTTGTGTTAAAATCACACCATTTATGTTGATTGAAAAAGAAAACGTATTGTAAAACGTTAAAAAATGGTAAAATCACGGCCTTTTGGCCAAAAACACGGCAAAACACGGCATTTTCACAAAATCACGGCATATAACGAAAATCACGGTTTTCGTGATTTTCGTGTTTTCGTGATTTTCTACTGTCCCTACTGATTAGACTACAATATAATAGACCTATGCATTGTAAGTTGCCGATTTTGCAACTGCGCCGCTTAGTGTCAGATCACGGTGATTTAACACGGAGGCTCTTGTTTGCTCTGATGAGGTAGAACTGTAAGAAACATTCAGTGTATTAGTGGTTGTTTTATGATTGATTGGCTGTCTGATTGTACACAGGTGTTGTTCGTGGCATTCGACAAGGCATGGATACTGGGCGCTGTGCTGTGTAAACTTTTGCTTTACGGACAGATAGTAACTCTGGCCTGCACCACGTTCATACTTACTTCCATGAGCCTGGATCGCTACCGCGTTAGTTTCCAGCTTTTCCTAATTAACCACACTAGGCCGGTAAGCTACGTTTATCATCCCACAAAGGGTAGGAGGCTGAGTTGACCTAAAACTAAATCGTGCTTCGCTATTTGCTCGCAGCCCCAGTTAGCCACACTAGGCCCGAAAGCTACAACTTAGTTACCAACTATTTCACTAAGGGTAGGAGGCTAAGTTGACCACAGCCACACCATGCCCGTATAGATCTAGCCTACTACTGTTCACTTACCAACTATCCCATTAAAGGTAAAAGGCTGAGTTGAGTTGAGCCTGGATCGCTATCTGGCTATCTGTCGTCCTCTCGGTTCGCTGACGGTCAGCAGATCGAGACCGAAGCTGATGATCGCCATTTCCTGGATACTGGCTTTCATCTTCGCTTCGCCACAACTGGCCATCTTCACCCAGGTGTGAATGCCGTCGTGTTTCGTAGAGAGCGACGTAACTGAACTGAACTGAACTGCGCTGAACTGACACGGTTTAGTTTATGCCGAATTGACCAATGGGCAAACAGCAATTCCACTAGTTATTGGTTGACGCGTACGTGAGTGTAGTCACGTAGGCCATCGACGCCGTTATACAGTGCCTACTGTAATGCATTAGGTCGCCTACTGCTTGCCTCTTTGTCAGTTTGTCAAAAACACCACGTTAGTTTAGTTCAATTTAGTTACGTCGTTATGTATACGCGCTTTTACGTGCGCCTTTGCGGTTGTGCCAAAATTCTAAGTTTCTAGCCCTGTTTCATTTAAATTTGGTGCAATGCCAAAGCAAGCAAAGTAAGGTCACTGGCTGTCGAGAATAATAAAGGCAATAAGCCTATATACCAAAGTGCACTTGAGGTGCAAGCTATTAGTACCAAAAAGGCATCTGAATTAGGCCACTTTAGCCGGTGATAAAAGCCAGCCAACCTTGGCAGTATGCACTGAAATGCCAAAGTGTGTCGTCAATTACATTAGCAGTCGCTGAGTAGAAAATTTCATCATCTTAAAGTCAGCGCTGAAGGCAACACACAACAAAACCTTCGAGCATCGAGGCTAAAGACCTAATAACATTAACACTACAGTAAGTTGATCTGCTTTATGCGGGGTCATGTATAATCAGCTAATTAAATTAGTATGCCGATCAATCACTTAATCCATTAATCACTCAGTTAATCAATCAATCAATTTATTAATAAATTATTCACAATACGTCAACTCAAACTGTAGGCCTAGTACAGTATGCATTGAATTTACGATAGCTGATTATTGAGACTCAGTGCCGTAGACCTACTGGCAAGGAAAAATTTTTTTGGTTGTTGGAAAGTTTTTTTAAGATTACAGTAATACTGTTTTAAATCGACATAAACAATTCTCCAACGGCTTTTCGGTCATTTACCCGCTAATGGGCCGTGGCGCCGCGTTCCCCTGCAACGTTGGGAAAGAGAATTCAAGGAGACGGAGCGCGATAGGGAGCTGCGTTTATTTGTTCCAGTCAGAAATGGTGAAAACAAAATGATTTACATGATAATATTAAGGATATAAGACTGATATAAAAACAGCGCTATGATGCAATGTAAAAACCTTAGTGACTATCGTTAATAAAAGCAATGATATTTCGAAAGCTGGCATCTTCAAAAAGCTGTTTTAGCCTATGACTGTGTGTCAACTCCGAGATATTATTTGACGTGCTGCATTAAAACAGCTAAACGCCGTCTACCAAAAAGTGCTTGACAGTAATAAGCGAAGAGAAAACATGACATTTTTTCCTACTGATTTCACGGTTATTTGGACTCGCTTACGATCTTACACATAATTTTGTCTCACTTTAGTTTTTCAGTTATAGTTTTTCGTTATTTCTTTTTATTTTAGATTTTACTCAGTTTCCGGATTTTCAAGTGTTACATTATAACTGTATTTTGATTTTAGTATTTATCATTTTATTTTATTTAAAACATTATACACTGTGTCCCAAAAAAACATCCCCGACATTTTCGACTGTAACGTGAAGAAGGATTATCGGATTTTAATAATTTTTGGTACGAATATTCCTGAGACAACTTGTAGTCAAGTGACAATTTAATTTCCCATCTCGCTCAACATCTGTTTTTACACTACCTGGGGAAATTTGAACTAACAAAATATTACTTTTTTTATTCAATGCGACATGATTGCTTAATTAACATAACGCGTAAAACACATTTTGTTCACATTTCTGACACTGTGGCTGACATTTCATTCAGTTATCCATTTTTCAACTGCCTACAGTAAAACT
>Ga0209367_1005596_pt1 | contig 17404 bp, 8 predicted proteins | sample WorMetLIZISLAND2_FD_187412 | JGI IMG/M metagenome (GOLD analysis project Ga0209367, IMG submission 187412) | Marine gutless worms symbiont microbial communities from Max Planck institute for Marine Microbiology, Germany - Olavius geniculatus... ... | reverse complement strand
TTGTATGCCCACACTAGCTAATGATTGGGGCAATGTCATTTTTTCGTTTAGAGGGAAAATATCCGTAGGGGAGGAATCCGTTCTTTTCCCGGCAGGGCGACGATGATAGGGAGAGAAGTCTGCAGTAATTTTAGTTGTGCAAACAGGTCTCGTGGCCGTGGCGTGCGTTGTGCAGTCTGATCATTGCTCTGTCGTTCCTTGTTGATCAACGTCCGCCCGTTGTCGACCGCGCCTCGTCCTGCATGCCCGGGCCCCGCGGCTTTCTCTCTATCTCTGTCCAGTGGCTTCTATCCTCCAAAACCTGGAATCAACATCGGGCGCAAGTTTTTCCCACTTTTGGGTTTAAGTTTTTTCTTTTCAAGCTTTTCCTTTCCATGCATCCCTCTCCATTCTCTCTTTGCCCTTTACCTTTTCCTCCCTGATCTGTTTTCCTATGTTTTTTTCTTTTTCTTCTGTTTTCGATCATGCACAAATCCTCAGAGTTGAGTAATGTCCTCCTTTTCCTTCGCGTTATAGTAAATTGTCAAATGAATACAAGGAAAGTTTTGATCTGCACCCTTAACAAAACTTTTTTTCCCTTTTTATGTTTCTTACTAATCGCAAACTGTGCCCGCCAGTATAGAAGCCCCAGTCTCTGTCTCCGTCTCGCGCCTTCGTCTTCGCCGTACGGTTTTGTACCGGCCGCCGCCACCGACGAGCAAGAAGCATTATCGCACGTTGCTTCATCCATTTTCAGCTCCGCGTTTTGACAGCCAGATACATTCTGGTTACGTTTGTGTCGCGGAATGTTTTTACATACGTCTGTGGCTGATGCAAAATGTTACTATCGCATAGATCAGCGTTGATTTGCGTACAACGATGACAACGACGGGGTCTCGGATGGGGCAAAACCGCTTTTGCGATAATTAAGTTTTCCAGTAGGGTCTGGGCGGAGCCCCAAACTGCAAACAATTTTAGTTGTTTTTTTTTGTTTTAAAACCACTTTTCTGACGCCAAAAAAAGACAAATTTTAGTAACACATTTGTGCGACAATTTTGATGTCTCTCTCACTTACAACAGCACCTCACAATGTTTTTATTTGACGCACGTGCCATCGTGCAAAAAATGTTCCTATCGCATAGAAAGGTGCCGCTCGACGCTTCAACGATCAATAGCTCGCTGGCCACCGGCGCACATAGTTGGCGTGTTTACTATATTATCGACAGACCGTGAATGAACATTGTTACTAGCGCGACTATAACCAGCGCTACATTACAGCACAATATAACGCTGATGATGGCCAGCCCGTCATTTTGTACTCGAAGGAAAGATCCCTTATCCAGTGTGTAATGCGATTAAGTTATCTGCAAGCTGCGCAGGTTTTTTTACAAGTGATAAAATGCTGGCTTTATGTAATCGGAACGACGAGAAAAAAATTCGGCGGTTACTCGACAGTTTAGTCACGCTAAATGCGGTGAAACAAGATTACCGAAGTATAGGGCCTAGAAGAAGTTTTTGACGTTCTGTTACATCAGTCAGTCAGCTTCTGCATCTGCTGGTGATCGAAGGCCGCTGACTGAAGCAGAGTTGCATAATATCGAGTGATAGCCTATGCATGCATGCAGATGTGATCATCGTCAATCACACTATATCATCGAGTCTGTGTTGCATCATGTAGCCTATCTGTGCCTTCACTCATGCAAGAACCGCACTCATATTTTGATCATATTCTAGTTCAATCTCTACCGGGATTTTCGGACTATTATATAACGAGTGTGAACACTGGGGTCGCGTATGCGGATCAGGAGTCAAAATTTTTTTCGTCGAGTTTTTGACCGGGTTTTTGCTCGTTGCTTCGACGTTATATGTCAGAAACATATAAGTAATAGTTCTGATTTGTTCAGTTTACATCGGAGATTTGTTGTAAATAACGATGTTTTTGTACGTGGCGTTATGACTCTTAAGTGCACAGACGTTTGATAGATTATGTGCATTAAATTTGGTACTTCAGTTCAAATACTTTTAGCTTATGCAAACAAATGCAATGCTAGAGGCCTGCAAAATGATCATATCTATTCTATACTGTAATTATCACGGGTCTGTGGCAATTATGTCTCAGAAAAAGGGCCAACAGCTGACGTATGTAACTGACGGAGACGGCGTAAGAGACAAAACGCAACGAAAGCGGTGGCTATTGTTGCGTTGTGTACGTTGCGTGGATGGAAATCGGCCTTTATGCTTATTATCTATTCTTTGCAGTCGTGTTTGTAAACAAATGAACTAGAGCAAATGATCGGAGGTGTATAAAATACGCTTGTGCAGAGATATCATATTGTCCACCAAATGTTTTTATTTAGTATGTATTCTAACACGACCGGTAACCGTAAGCCGGTGGTGTTGTCGTTTTAAATCTTAGATGATTCATGGAACTTTCGTACCCGAGAACTTTCGTTCCCGGGAACGAAAGTTACATAGGTGGAACTTTCGGCTAAACTGTATGTGTACTTACCTACAAATCTTGTAGTAATCACACCAATTAGTAATCATTTAAAATGTTTGTCGTCAAAGGTTTCGTTTGAGCGCTGGAAACAATGAACTTTCTGTAACAGTAAGACAGACTTTTAACAACTTCAACATAACTTCGCACAAAATTTAAAATCAACATAAACATCGCACTGGACTGTCATAGCAGTCGTAAACTTCCGCTAATATAACGTAACGTAATTTCAAACACATTCACGTCAGAAGTAAACACGTGGGCATCTAAAAAACGAGAATGACCATGTTTAGATCTTAAGACTTAGGTGTAGAATTAGGGTTAGTTTTAGGGCATTGTTTTAGGGCAGTGTTTTAGGGTTAGGGTCAGGGTTAGGGTTAGAGTTAGGTTTAGGGTTTGTAGTTGCATTCAACTGCAATTAAAATAACTAAAATCCAGTAGATCTTAGATCTTTAGACTTAGGTGTAAAATTAGGGTTAGTTTTAGGGTTAGGGTCAGGGTTAGGGTTAGGTTTAGGGTTTGTAGTCGCATTCAATTGCAATTAAAATAACTAAAATCCAGTATGATCGGTGTCACAATCGTTCTCGGTCGATAGACGCTTGAAGTAAACAGCCGTGACATTTTTTTCCCAGTAATTCGTACCTTTGAAACACTGTTAATGCTGTAGAAACAATACATTACGTAGACTGGGACCCCCAAGGATTACGGAGATCCTCAATTATTTACTGAAATGACGCCACTGCACATTATATTGAAATTACCATACCTTGCATATCATTTGAGTTAAAATCGTAAGTTGGCAAATCTGGGTTTACAGTAGTGACTTCCTGCTGCACTTAGTAGTCGTCATTGTCGTCATCCATTGTCGTTCGTTGTCGTGTCATGTCACGTACTGTAGGCCTACGTTGTTGTCGTGCATTGTCGCGCGTCGTCATCATACGTCATCGTCCTGCGTCGTCATCGTAGATTGTCTCTACGCATTTTTATTGTCACGTGTTGCATTCTTCATCATGCGTTCTTGCGCGTCGTTGTCGTTGTATTTTGCCGTTGTGCATTGTCATTGTCAAGTGACAAAGCAGACACATTTTTTTCTGAGTAAATGCCTAGATGAATTCGGGATCAGGAATTAGGCTATTGTCTAGGCCTCTGCAGAGTGTGAACTGTAAAGAAATTTACAGCGGCAGACTTCAAATGACTGCCGCCTATAAAGCATCCACTGAGCAGTTAATTACGGAGTGAATGTTTAAAAACTCAACAACTTTCATGACTGGTAATGCACATGACAACTGTTGTGTTATCCGCACATCCATCTTTTACCCACACATCCTCACTTAGCATCCGCAAATTTTATCTGCCTTTTACCCATTGCCAAATCCGCAGATCCACACTTCCGCTTATTACCCATAGCCTGGAACTTTTAATCCCTGGAACTTTTGTTCCCTGACACTGGTAATTACTGAACCCCTTATCGTTACGTATAGTGCGTATAGTTCAACGAAAAAAGCTCCAATTTTGTGTCACTCGCTAGACGTACATAGCTACAGTTTCAACAGGATATAATAATAACAAGGAAGCCCAGCTGTTGCTAGAGAAGACACTACAGCTTATACATTTTCTGTTGCAGTACTGACTTTTAAGGTCATCCATGTTCGATGATTTTTATCTCATTTGAAAGGGCGAAATATGGCTAGTTTTCCGTTTAAAAAATGCACATTTTCTTACCCCCATCTATTCAACCCCAAATTTGAAAGTGTTTCCCTTGCACTGCATCCCAGAAAGTTTGCATGCATAGAGCATTGACACAGAACTAATTATCTGTGCAAAAAGTTTTTTTCTATGACCAAACGCTTATCCACAATACATCCGGACAGATGAGAGACACATGACAATGATACCATCGACGCCTAGAGCATAGCTGTAGTTAAAAAAGGGCGTCAGAAATTGTGTACAGTATAGGCTTAATAATCAATGTTAGGGAATGAAAGTTCCATGCTAATTTTGATGTTGAGAACGAAAGTTCCAGGGGCCGAAAGTTCCTGAGGATGAATGTTCCAGGGAACGAAAGTTCAAAGGAACGAAAGTTCCACCTATGGAACTTTCATTTCCGGGAACGATAGTTCTTGGGTATGAAAGTTCCAGTTACCTTTTAGATCATTCTTAATTATAAATATCGATCTGCATGTAAGCCTACATGAATTTTGCTGCATACATTCTTAGTTTTGTTTTCAAAACAGCCAAGACTACCAGTCATCTTGTTGCACAGTAAACTCATTTCAGCGAAGAAAAGTAGCGCATTTCAAGCGTAATTTTTTAACAAGTAAACAGTGAGGACATTTGAGTTGACAAATACCATCAGAACTCACGTTCGTTGTTCATTTCAGTACTAAATGCTATAATTTTCTGCACTTGGGAACAGTGATAGTATTTTATAATATACTGTTAGCAGTTAATATTTTGCAAGATGCTTTTTTGTATAACAGGTACAACTGGTTACTGACATGTCACACTTGTTGAGTTCAGAAGAATATCTCAGCTTCAGAAGCAATATTCCACAGAAAAAGGTACAGTCGTGCGGGAAATAACATGGTACCTTATTTGTTTGTACCATGTAGCTTAATTCTTGCTTAAAAAGAGTGCAGTTTATTATTATATTCTTTTTTTAATGTCATGTTAAACTTGTTGTTTGCTTTTGTGCCAGCCTCACTTGTTTTTTGTTTTTTTTTATTTTTTGAATTTATCATTGTTATAATATTAACTTTGATGCTCTGGGCTGAAGAAACAGGTGCACACAGTCTTATGTGTCTTCAGGAAGAACTAGTGATTGCAATTCTGATATTCTGAATCCCGGGATCTTGACCATTTTTGCCACTTGCAATTTGTGGCAGCTGAATTCCGGGATTTTAGTATTACATAAGTTTGTCAAACATGTTTTTGACTGTTTCATGACAAAATAAGATATCTAACCATCTAATGAAGTATTTTGTCATGCAGTAGTCCTTGCTGTGCACTCTGAGTTACATATTGACAGTCACAGTCACTGGCGGTAGTGGCCTGCTGCATCTTAAGCATGAAATAAGTCTAGTTATACCTCCATGGGATATTACATAATGGTCAATTTGGAAACCTAATCCCGAAAACAGGATTTTGCGATTACAGATTTTTAAATCTTGGATCTTGGGATTGAACAGTCAGTCCGGGATTACAATCACCTGAAAGGACTTTGTTTTTTTTACTTTGCAATGATAATTTAGTACGGTAATAGGCAGCATTCTGTGTAGATATGTGTGGATGATGATGGCTCAACATGGACTTTGTATGATGCCGGTCCACGTTCAGTTCGCTGTCCGCTTCTGTTCCTGCCTCCTGTCAGCGGACGAGCTGATATTTTCTTTCGTCAGCTGTTGGCATTGTCTGGTTTAGGATATCGTGTCATTGCTGTATGTATCCTCTTTTTTTTCTTTTTAGATTTGCATTTTGTTAGCTTAGAGTCCAAGTCGGTGCATCATTTTACGTGACTGTTATAGAGCGCTAATTGGCTTAATAAAATACTAATTTGTCAATAATCATTAATCTTCTGGTTACTGTTACATCTTAATACCCTAAAAATCAGGTTTTAAGTACTCACTTTTCCCTCTTCATGGCTTTGGCCATATTTGGAACTGTGACGTCATCTGCAGGAGGGTTGCTAACTAGCTTTATTGCCTTGAAGTCAAATGCAGCTTAATTTGCGGCCAAATAACCTCAAAAAGGCCAAATTTTTCATCAGTAGTTAACCAACTAAAAACCGCAGTATTCCAGCATATCATTAATTTTGCTAACTGCTCACTTCTAGTATTGAACAAATAAACAATGACATAATTTCTGATGTTACCTATGCATTATTACTTGTTTTATAAATTTAACATTATTTTGAGAAAAGTTAACGGCTTTAGTATATTCAAATGTGAATGTCAGTTTGTCAACCAAGCATCCTGTGGGTTACGTCATCAGTATTTGTGGCATGTTCGGGTAAATTCAGCTGGCACAACATATTTGTGATAAAATTACTGCTTGCGATGTTTTCATTTAATTGGATCAGCGTATTATTAATTAGTGTTACATTCTGCAGATCTTTAGCCAATATCATTTTTCATGCAACTTGGCTTTTAAATTGTTTACCATTTTTCTGTAGTTGGTGCTTCTGTAAAAAAATTTTTAAACTGAATTTGATTGATGGTGAGTCATGAATTAGTTTGTCAAATAACTTTTGAATTCAGTTTACAGGTTTATTATTTTGTTCAATGTGAGCATGGAGAACTAGCAGAGCTATGTTTTTTGCAGCCTGCATAGTATTGTTTTTATTTATTTCTAATTTTGGTCACTGTTGCATATTTTGTAGTTGTCAACTTTAAAAGTTCAAGTAAATGAACATGATGATGATAACGTGATCTTCACCTTTACTGTTCTTGCTTGTGTCGTTACAATTGACAATCAACAAAGTATAGACCAGTTTTTACTAAAACTCATAACTTTAATTCTGCATTTATTACTAATGCTATTTATACTTATATGGCTGTAGTATTGTATGGCATCTTGGAGCTATGGTTGAGAGGTACCACGTAGCAACATTTTGTTGCCATAGCTGAGGATGACGATAGTATTAATATACATGTTTTTATGCTGACTGACTTAACAGCTACTTGTATTGTTGTTTGGCTGTTGCAGTTGGACTATCCCGTATACTGGACACTGTATGAGTTCTGCTCAGGCTTATGTAGTCTCTTGGATCATCTCTGCATCGACTCTGTTAGTGATGCTTCCATCGGTTATTGTGTGATTAGTAGTAACTATTAACTTTGCTATAGCACAAAATGGCATTTTATGCATTTTCAGTTCATTTTTTGTGTGTCTTGTCTGGGTTCTAACTAGAAAACACAAAGGCATAGAAATACCAAAATTGGTGTAAATGTTCCCCAGGGCAGGTGAAACTGGTGTGCTAGTTTTCGGTTTTAAAAGTCAAAATTCAGTTAGTGTTAGAGTTAGGTAGACAGTTGCGCAATATGTTAGCACTGGACCAACGATATTTTCCCGGTTTTTAACTGATCATAGTAGAGCATAGTTTTTAAAGTTTTGTGAGGTCAGTGCTTTAACACTGGTGATTGGTGGACAGGAATGGTCTTCACCTGTAACAAGTCCAGCCACAAGGACTGTGAATTTTTGGGAGTTCTGGCCAGTTTGATTATTTGCGAATTTTGAATTGTAATTGTAGCTTTTGATTATTTTAGCTTAGTTCATTAATTTTTACAGGCTTTTTTGGCTTATTTGACTTAGTGAGTTTTTGAGTCACGGTTCTTACTTAAGTCTGGGGAGTGTTATAACCGACTACTTTGTGTGTTATTTTTTGAGCTTTAGTGTATTCCGTGTTCAGGAAATTTTTTTAGCTAGTGCAGCTGTGTCACTGTTGTTTTACAAAATGCTGTTCTACATTAGACAGTAGACAGTGATCATGTGTTAGGTTCATTTGTTTGGGGCATCGTTGGGCGGCTATTTGGCACAGAAGTTTTCAGAGCACACTTTGACAGCATCAAGAGTTCGATCACTGATTCTGTGTAATACATTTGTCGACACAACAGCCTTTCATCTCACCGGAACTGTTTCATCGTATGTTTTGATTCTACATGCTGATTTTAGGAACTGGACCCTCTCCCATTTTCTATCATATGTTTAAGACATAACTTCTGCCTTTTTGATCAGAGCATTATTTTTAGTATAGAGCATTGTCATTAAATGTTCTTTGCCCTCACTGTTTACTGGGATGTTGATTTTATTTCGGGCTGATCTTTTTCTTTCACTGAAGGAAAAAAGCATGTTGTGTCAGTCTTTGTACCCACTAGATTACTGTAAATTTACGAATGGCTTCTGCTGAAAATTTGTGGAAGGGTGGGGTGGGTCAAAAGATACGGTAGTTAGATTTTGGTCAGATTTGGATTGTAGTTTAGATCCAGGAATTTTTTAACTACCGGTAGCACGCATAGCAGATTGTTTGCAGTTACGTATTTGTGTTCCTTATGTTGCAGCAGTAATCTGGGCACGGATTATTTAAGTTGTGCTTGCATTGCGTGTTTGCTGTTAAATTTGTTATTTAGCATCTGGACTCAGTAGACTGGAGGCTTCTAGTTAATTTATTTTATCATTTGCAGGTTCTGGGTGATGCCGACAGTTGTATTGAAAAACTTCATCATGGGAAACTTACGCCGACCCACTAGAGACACCGCCATTGCTGATTCTATCGACTTTATCTCTGATACGGTGATTGTTGTTATCGTCTTTCTTTATTATTATTACATACAGGGTGGCCCAAAAAAACGGGGCCACTCTGTTATATAGCTTCTAACTTCAGAAATACTGCTTAGATCTACACGTTTTTTTGGGCCACCCTGTAGGTAGAATCGCTTTAGCACAAGCGATGCCACTTATGGCTAGTTTGGCTACACATTTCTCTGTAAAGGGGTATGTCTGTCACATTTGTACACCCTACTTAAACAGTTTGGCAGATTTGGATGCCATTTGGCAGGTACTTGTGGCGTTCAGTGACACATTGTGTTACATGGGGGACGGGGTCTTTGACTTCATGGAAGGGGATTTTTTGGGGGGGTTGAAACCCCCAGCATTTTCTGCTCACACATATTATGCTATTTGCTAAATTCCACATTTGATTTTTGGGGGTTACAGAAAGAGCATCCAGCCTTTAGAAATTCTGCTTCTACTGATAGCAAAAGTTTGACATGATCTGGAAGTAGGTAACTTAGCACAAACAAAATTGATTGGTTCAGGAAAAAACAAAAAGTAATTTAGTTGTTTTTGAAGTATTTTAGAGTTAATTAATTAAGAGACAGGCAAGAGGAAAGAAGTCCTTAAATAGGATAGACTAAACCAGTATTGTATTGCAAGTATTTGTTGAAGTGGGGTAATTATTAGTTAGCTGAAGAACTGATGAATGTAGCAGTGTCTATATGTCTCAGCTGGACAGTTTGTCTCAGTCAGAGCTGGCATCACGTCTAACACTGAACTGTGTAGACGGCTACGTCACACCTCAGAAACTGCAGCACTTTCCAACCATGATCATCGACGTATGCTGCTTTGAATCTGTTTCCTTGACGTTTGGCTTTATTGCTGTAAACTTACGCATAACTTAACAAAGAAAACTTAGGACAGCATAGTCAGCCTACCTAGGAAAACGTCAAGCGTTCATACTGTGTATTCGTTATTTTAGTTCTAGGTCATTTCTGTCATCGTCATCAGTTGCCGTGCCCAGTCCACGCATTGTCAATCATGTTGCTTTGAGAATGGTGTGTAACCAGTATTTTCATTGGCTGTAGGTTTATCTATTTCTTTATGCTAAAAACCACTCTGCACAGTGCACATTCCTTGTCTAGTCAGTGTAATTTTCGTATTACTCTTATAGACCGTTTACATGATCGAGCAAACATCGAGCAAATGCTTTTAGGGCGTTGGATACGTGACCGAAAGGTCCACGGTTCAATGCTCAGCCGATGCGCTATCATGTAACAGCTTTGGGCAAGTTGTTCACACCTACCTGCCTGTGTAGCTGCAAGTGTCTAGTGGTTGGTGTTGACTCGTAACTTTCAGGTTGCGGTTTGATTCTCACTGCCATCATTTGCAAGCAACATTCAGCAGATTGCTAACCTGCTGTGTGCTCAGGCCAACTCAGCCTCCAACCCTCCGTGGGACGGGAAATGAGTAGTAGCTTATGGGTTACGGGGTGAAGGCCTAGTGTGGCTGATTGGGGCAATGGTATGTCTGCTAGCTGCGAACCAGCGTCCAATTGTTCGTTTACGCGGGCAATGGATGGGCGCATAGTGCGGTATCATTAGCTCATGCCAATCAGCTGCCACTTCCAAGATTGTGAAGCGCTTCTGGTTTTGAGTCCGTCTCATGTAAGAAGCGCTATAGCAAGTACTGGACTTTACCTTTACCTTTATCAAGTGGTAGCTACCTGGATGGATGACTGCTCTCTGACAGGTAAACCAACACAAAGGTCAACTCAGCCTTTCATCTCTCTGTGATTTAATCGACTACCAGCCTCTCTGGCTGAGGTTAAGGGGAGGCACGTTTACCTATGTCGAGTGGCAGCTAGTACTGTGTGATCCCATATGGCAGGTGACGCTCCGTAGCTTTGTGATGGGTTTCTTTTACCTAGTAGGTAGTGGTAGTTAATGAGTGCCATACACTGCCACTGTCAGATTCGGCACTGGCTGACATTGTGGTCTTTAAATATGCACTTTAAAAATAAATATGCACTGTCTAAAGCTGGGGCTTAATTTACAAAACATCGTACGACAAATATACGACAATGTTACAACATGCGGAAGGTTTACGATAAATGTACGATAAAACGTGATTTACAAAAAATCGTACTACAAAGTTACCACAAAAGTTATGACTGAGTTATGACAAAACATACGACAACTCATTAGCTGTCGTACGACAGCATCAGGCACGCTTGCAGCAATTATTTCGATTTTTTATTAGTATCTAATTCTCACATACTGCCGTAATACGTGTAAATTTCGTTTGCAGTAACTTCGGGCAGCGAAATCGCCGCGAAATCAGTTCACTTATTGTTTACATTGGTAACCGTTGGCAACGGCGGAAGCAGACGATCGACGTGCAGCGCCGTGCGCCGCCAGCTCAGTGACACTGCGTCGTGATCGGTTGAGGTCGTGGTTGAGGTCAACAGATCGGCGGTTGATTGGCTAGCTAATTTTAGCAACTACGGAGTTATGACAAAACTGCGAGAAAGTTACAAAGTCGTAAAATCAGCTTCCAAAATTCGGATACGACGTTTTTACGACAATCTTACAACGTCGTGACTTGTAGATTTACGACAAAGATATGACAACGTTGCGAAGATTTTACGACAATTTTACGATTGTCTTACGATGTTTTGTAAATTAGACCCCTGGCATGCATTTCACATGGTGATTTGATAAGATAGTGCTATATCAAAATCATTTGTTCAATGTCAGTGTAATACGTGTGTACATATGCACAGGTGAATGACCATTGTGCATTATCGGAGTCGGTGAAGGAAGAAGTCTACAAGTGCTACCCTGAAGCTCGCCGTGCCCACCTCAAAACTGGTGGCAACTTTCCTTTCCTCAGTCGGCCTGACGAGGTCAACCTTTTCTTGCAGGTTGCCACATTACTTTCTGTTGCAGGAACGACACCAACTTTTTTCAGATTTTGGCTAATATAATGTAGGCTCAACAGTCAACACGAAACACACTAGATTTGAGAATCGTATATATTGTAGTGGTGAGATGTCATATTTCAAGGTTTATTCGAGGAAAGAATATCAAAACATTTTATCTGTTTTTGATGGCATTGCAAGAAAGTTGAAAACAACTTTCTACATGATTCTTTTTTTCAGAATTTTTTTCCCAGTGTTTTTAATGTTCTTGCAAAGTTTGTTAACAAGTAACATACAGATTTGTTTGCTATGTTTAGTATTGTAGGTAAATACAGGGTGGGCCAAAAAAAACCGGACCTGTTTGAGCGTTAATAACTCAGCGATGGTTAGTGGTAGAAAGTCGTGTGATACGTCAAAAGTTTCAGAATGCTGTAATAAATTAACGACAAATTTGCATAGTGAAGCATTTAAATATTCTTTGCCTAATTTGCATAAATATTCATCACCCCTGATATTCTGCCAAATTTGACTGTAACACATGGATTTAACATGGATATTTGAGCTTTTATAACTTTGCGATGTTTATTGATGGAAAAGCGCGTAATATGCCAAAAGTTTTGAAATTGTATGCAGAAGAATGTACAACTTGCAAGTCTCAGCATTTAAATATTCTTTGCCTGATTTACACAAACCTGCCCCACCCCTAAAATCATGCTGAATTGGCAGCAACACATGAATTTAACTTGATTTTCATTCAGCCTTCAGTGAAATATCAACAATCATTAACACGTACGTTGAGTTTAGATGAAATTCGACATAGGCAGTTGCCCAGCTTTTGCATTCATAACCATTATCAGTTCTTTTAGGCAGCTGATTGATCGCTGGAGTCAATGTGTTCAGGATCAGTTGAGCCCAGCATTCGATTAGCACACGTTTTAGCTGGTCAGTTACTGAAATTTTGTGACCATGCTATCTGTTGCAATGCCCACACACTGAATAACTCACAGAATTTTAATCTGGACTTTTTGGCATTAAGTTTTTGAATTCAATGAACTCGGACACATGGGAGTGCATGCAAATCCCTAATTTTAGGGGTAATGAAGATTTATGCAAATTAGGCAAAGAATATTTAAATGATTTGCTATGCAAGTTTGGCCCTCTTTGTCTACAACATTCTAAAACCATTGACATATATCTCGCTTTTCTACGGGTAACCATTGCTGAGTTATCAACGCTCAAACAGGTCTGGTTTTTTATGGCCCACCCTGTAAATATTTCATTTACGTTTTAAAGAACTTTGTAGCTTGTTGTTGGGATATTTTGCAGTAGACAACTGTAGATATGATGTTTTGCCATTCTGCTTTCCAACGTGTTAATTGGTAAACTGAAATACAAATCGTCATTTAGAAATGATTCTGTTCTGTTGTGTTTGCCATAGATTCATTTACGCCAGTTTTTCGAGTCGCCTTATTGAGCTTCGGAGCAAAAAATCTCATCGTATACATAATGATGGAAAACCGGTCATCTTGTTGGAGTGCTACTCTGCATGCTTTTTACTTGTCAACTTCAGAGACACATGGTTCAGTGTTTATGAGTTAGTTAATGAGTAGGGTTTTACATTCTGTTCAACGCATTTCCTGGCAATTACCTTCACTGGTCCATAAAGATGGGGGCTCTGCTATCAGTCAAAAATATATTTTCTATGTGATTGACAACAGAACTGATCGTCTGAATTGAGTTTACGTCAGTCGTCAGTTATTTTGCGATGATTTTTTTTAAACAAATCTGACTGTTTCTCGAATGAATGAATGTATTTGGTATTCTAGACTGCATGCCAGACACCGCTCATTTAGGGCTCTACGTGTCTGTTTCTTGGGCCTTGCTGTGGCTCTTATTGGGCCTGGTACCGACGACAAAAAACAGCGGAATGTCTGTATGAACTAACATCACCAAAACTTAGATAACAGCATAAACAATCTGCCGGCATGCATTATTAACCACCAAACGTTGCACAAACGGTTTTAAGTATGGCAGTACAAAAAAGTAAAAAAAACAGTTTGGGGGATTTTTATGCTATCCGGACAGGAAACTGAAAATGGATCGGGCCTATCCTGCAGCTGCTATAACTCACAATGCCATGTATGTGTTATATTACAGTGTATATTGTTGTATCTCTGCTGTTGTGTATTTTGGTTAATTGTGCATTTTAATTATTGCATGATATATTTGAATGTTTAGATTTCTGTGCCTGGTTCTTGTTTTTAATCGTTATTTAGTCATTGCCGTGGTTTCTCCCCTTATTACACGTTTTTAGAAAAATGTGGCTTTTGTATTTTCTCCGGCGTGCTTTGTGAGTTGTAAGCGACTGTCTTGCAGCTGTTTTCTGTATCCTGCTGTCACTAAACTGTGTCTCAAAAAAAACATCCCCGACATTTTCGACTGTAACTTGAAAACCAATTATCAGATTTTGATAATTTTTCGTACGAATATTCCTGACACAACTTGCCATCAAATGACTATTTAGTTTCCCACCTCACCCAACTTTTTTTTGCACTACCTGGGAAAAACACAACCAGCAAAATATCACTTTTTTATCTGATTCAATATGATTGCTTAATTATCATAACGCGTACAAACACATTTTGTTCACATTTCTGACACTTTGGCTGACATTTCATCCAGTTGTCCATTTTTTAACTGCCTGCAGTAACATTGCTTGAAGTACTGGCCCATTATGCGAACACAGGCCAGGAGACGCTTTCTCCATTCATTGACAGCAGTATCGATAATGTTCTGCTCCAGAGCAATCCAGGCTGTACCAGTCGCTTCTTGACTTCACAAACATTCCTAAACTTCTTCTGGTAGACACATTGCTGCACAACAGTCAAACCTTGTAATAGACCGGCTGTCGGGGTCCACATGAGGATAGATAGAATTATTGACGTTTTTTTCATTCATTTTACACGTATTATGCTTGGTCTGATTTCCCCAGGTAGTGCAAAAGCAGACATTGGGTGAAATAGAAACTAAAACACTTATTTAATAGCCAGTGGTGTCAGACATTTTTCTGCCAAGAATTATTAAAATCTGCTAATCTTTCGTCAAGTTACGATCGATAATGTTGGGGATATTTTTTTCAGGTTTTCTGTTTATTTCAACACATATTTTGCTTGATCTGATTTTCCTAGGTAGTGCAGAAGCATACATTGGGTGAGGTGGGAAACTGAATGGTCATTTGATGGCAAGTTTTTGTCAGGAATATTCCTGCCAAAAACTATCAAAATCTGATAATTGTTTTTCAAGTTACAGTCAAAAATGTCGGGGATGTTTTTTTGAGACACAGTGTATATCGACTCGTTCTTACTAACTGTTCAGCGCCTCTGTGCGTACACGCATTTGGCGCTACATAAAACTGTATATTTGTGTTGTTACCACTATTCCAGTTTTTCTGTATATATGTTGTTTTGTACATAAGTGCAATTTTATGCAGTGTTTAATGAAATACAGCTGATACTTTGGAGTACTGTGCGTACTGGGTGGAATGCTTAGATCAATAGGAAGCTGTTACCGTAAGTTAATTGTTTAGTTTTTATGTTGTGTGGTATTAATAATGTTCAGGAATGGAAGGCTGAGTTGACCTTCGTGGTTGGTTATATGTGGAAATGGTTCTTTGTCAGCAGTCACCTATCCAAGTTGCAACTTGGCAGCCACTCGACCGAGAGTCAATCCCACGACTGCTTGTTCAACGAACTATCCGGCCACCTAAATATGTCAGTCGCCTGACAGTCGTTTGACGTTTTATTGAACTGTCGACCGTCGACTCCTTGACTTGTGCCGTCTCGACTCAAGACGCCGTGCTGGCACGGTCACAGAATCTCAGTCGAACTTTGTACCAAACAGAGTCTTTGGAACTACTCCGCCTGAATTATCATCATTCGAATGCTACCTTTCTAGATTCGTCTGCACTACTCTTGCTCAGTTACGTTCGGGTCACTGCCGGCTTTTCAACTTTTACAAGGCCCGCATCACTGCAGGCGTGACAGATGTTTGCCCGAACTGTGGAGTGGCAACACACTCCGTTGAACATTTGTTCCACTGCCCTCCTTGCCCGACGCAACTCACAACTCAAGACCTATGGGACGATCCAGATGCGGTGGCTGATTTTCTCAAGCTCGACTACAGCTGACAAAAGGAGGGGAGCTGTGGGCTACAACAACAACAACAGAATCTCATCGAGACTTTATAGACTTTAGGCCGCCATGCAGTGCCCATGCGTCATAGAGTTTTAGGACAAAGACTGGCCCGTTAACAGACGTCACGACTCACGGACGGAATAATGTCAACTTTAGGTTGAGTGGTTACTGGACTTGAGTCTATGCGGGAGTTTAGCATAGCAACCTTTAGAAATGTATCTGAGCTTTAGGCTTGATTCAAAAGTTTTGAGACAAAGACAGCATATACCGGTGTAAAGTTTGAGAAGAAAATTATTTGTTGGTTACTATTGTAGGCTTTAGATGATGAGCGAGATAACTTCTTAGCTGTAGATGCTTTTCGGCGTTTTGATCATACAGCACTTCAGTAATCATTCATCAGTGTCTTTTAGGTAGCTGTATTTTTAGCAACGCAGAAGTACTGTCGTACAGTCGGTTATCACCCTAAGATATTTACGTATTTGTCCCACTGCCGCTGACGACTGAAACACAAGCTACCTTCCTGTTCTTTTACCGCTTGTTATTAAAGCGTAATTCTCCGATTACATCCAACAAATTGTATAAATAAACCTACTAAAACCTATAGGCGTTACTTTTCGCATTTTTCAATCGAAAAGTCAAAAATAGCCGCCTATAAATATATCTGTCTTTCGAAGGCATGGGTTGCTGGTTTCGGAATATAGAGAATGCGCACTTGCAAGATTAGAATGGATGACGTGACGGGACGTCAGATGACGAATGATAAGATTCGGATCTGTGGCTTACATTTCGCTGACAGCATATCCATTCGTGCTGTTACCGATACAACGCGCACACAAACACAGTCCGCAAAAACTAGGCCTAGTCATATTTTTAATAGCAAAAGTGTCTTTGAACAAGCCACAAGCCATATAAAAGCCGCATTGATGTGTTATATTTAAAGACTACTACTTTCTATCTTCAAGGCGTGCGCAGTCATGCTGAAAATGTTTCGAAACATTTCGAAACAAGGCCTACTTTTTGAGCTTAAGGCACATAAAACAGGCTACAGCCTACAACACAACACTTGGCGTGATTCGGAGTCGCGGATAGTGGAGCCGATGTCATCCCCCGCCCATCGGCCCAGCTGCCGGGTCATCCCCAGGTCCGTCTGTCCCCGCCGGATGTCATATTGGGCAGTTACAAGTTTACCGGGCGCCGTAAAATGGCGATTTTCGTATGTTTAAACTTCCATATCTCGGGTGGGGGTCAACGGCCCTCAACCAAATTTGACACGGTGGTGGACGCCCCCAGGATTCATTTTCACCTCAAAGCACGACGGGATCGAGCAAACGAGTTTGCCGCAATAAACGGCGAATATATGTCCGAACGGCGTAAAATGGCGATTTTCGCAAGTTTAAACCCCCATATCTTGGGTGGGGGGTCAACGGCCCCCAACTAAATTTTGCACGTGGGTTGAGCCCCCAAGCTATATTTTTGCGCTAAAGCAAGACCAGATCGAGCAAACCAGTTTGGCGCAATAGACGACGAATATATGCCCGGGCA
>Ga0209367_1005595_pt1 | contig 17406 bp, 10 predicted proteins | sample WorMetLIZISLAND2_FD_187412 | JGI IMG/M metagenome (GOLD analysis project Ga0209367, IMG submission 187412) | Marine gutless worms symbiont microbial communities from Max Planck institute for Marine Microbiology, Germany - Olavius geniculatus... ... | reverse complement strand
AACCACCTGGCGTAAAGTGTGGATGGCGTTAGAACAGCCGAGGCCTTTTTTAAAACCAAACTGATTTTCTGCGCATACAAGTAAGGAACCAAAGACATCCAAGAAACAGTACTCAAAAACTTTAGACTTTGTCTCCTATTTCGTAAATTCACCGCCAGTTTATCTACGTAATGTCAGTTCATTGACCGAACATAAATTTCTGTGCTGCAATAATTGTTAATAGTTAATCTTAACATCTGTCGTGGAAATTATTGGCCGTCATCGAGCATAAATTATCAATGAACGCCTTCTGTTTGCATCACTGAAACTCGCATTGCACGCAGTACAATAATAATTGTAGTCCCGTCCAGCGTGATGGCTGTTTTATCGATTGCTTTTAGAGTGCTACTCACTTAAACTTGGCAGCTAACTGTTTGTAATACCAACAGGAGCGCAGTGACAAAAAAGATTGAGGCCGAATTATCACTTTCAGTGTTAAGAAAGCTTAACCCATTGGTGCCTGAATTATTTTACGATTTACCGTCAAAGTAAGTGTCCCATTTTAAGGACCCTAGGCATGAATTGGTTAATTTTGTGACTTTGGCATTCCAAATCCTTTTCTCCTGCTCTTCCTAATTTTGCCCAACACTGCCGTCACCAAGACGCCACCGACCATTAATGAAAATCTTTGTTCACCATCACTGGTAGCACAACCAAATAATTAAAGAAAAAAATAAACGTAATAGTTGTATCATGACGCCAGTTTGCAAACTTTATTCCATGGCTTAAACATTCTTCAGGGTTTCAGCAGTTTCGTCACCACATTCGTTCAGTCCGTGATATAAGGTTTTTGAAAAATTTTTTTTTATATTTTGTAAGTTTTAGACTCAGTGTGCGTATAAGACGAGTACACGTTTTAGGATTGTTAGAAAAACATGCTGTACACGAAAGAATCCCCGGTTTTACGTCGATATCGCGCTGCAATTTCGAACTTACAATACGTAACTCACTAGAGCATCGAAATAAAAATCGATTTCGACGCGTCACTACACGCACCTGCGGATGCGCGTATACAGTTTCAGCGGTCACGGGTCAGTGGGCATGCGCGTTGGCGCGTATAGCGCACTTTGCCTGTCGTAGGCCTACTTTGCCGACAGCTGACTATACAGCCTAGAGGCCTGTCTATACGTGATGTATTTACTGGGCCCCAGACTATAGCTAGCGCCTATATCTGGATTATTATACTTACTCTTGAAAGCCTGCAACTGTATTTATATTTTGAACTTCTGCCGGTAGTGACTTAGGCCTGCTTACAGGCCGTTTGACGCATGTCAGTTAGCCCAGGTAAGCATATTTGCATGACGTAGTGGTAGTGTAATAATCTCCAGTTAGGTTTATAGGCTTATTACTTGTCTTGCTCGTCCGTTTGCCTCTCCGGCTGTCTGTGCGTGCTTCTAATATGAAAGCAAAAACGCCAGAAATGGCGTAACAACTTTTCCCGGGTTTGAATAACCATTATTTCAATTTTTCTGTTTAGACACCGCAAGGAAAGGGAAAATTTGGGGGTCATAACGCCAGCCAAGCAATTTTAAATTGCAGGCAGATCGACAGTTTTATGGTACCAGCTGGCGAATACAAATCGATCAGATGAGTAAGCCTAGACTGGTCACAGGGATTTCGCATTTTGCCAAATTACTTTGGTCTTTGTTATTGTCATGACTTTTAGACCTGCATATTTGCAATTTTTGGTCGTAGGTGGGCGAAAGACGGGAAACGGCAGCTTGAGCCCTGAGCCAAGGATACCGATCTCCGTAGCTGCGAAGTCAGACACCGACAAACGCTCTGGAGGCGTTCCCGCCGATTCTAGCGATCACAGTGAAGCAAGCGTCGGCAAGAGCATTACACCGCCGCCGACAGATATCATGACCACCGAGAAGAAGCGAGGCGGCGGCTTTTTATCCTTGTTCAGACGCAGGAAGAACTCGAAAGACATCAAACCAGTAGTCGTGGTAGTTAATTTTCTGCACCTACTAGCGCAAACACCCGAATACATGATATTGTCATAACTATTATTCGGTTTATTTTTAATGATTTACTTCGCAGTTTTTTTGTGCAGGTTCTTACTTATATTGTACCATTTTTACTTGTAAGTTTGTATGATCAGATTAGCAGGAAAACTGTTCCACAGACTCAGACCTGCAGCAGCAAACATCAGTCTCTCATCAGTCATCAGCTGTTTTTTTGTTGGTTGCTTTTTTGTCTGCCAATGTTTGCTTGGTGAAATAAAGATTATCATAGCTGTTGCGGATCAACACAGCCTAGCCGTCCCCCATGGCCCATCGGTAGGCAAAATTAATACTAGCAAACATGCTTTTTGAGATCGGGCATTTATCGTCGCAGCTGGCTGGCCCTGCGTAAAACAACCTCTCGTTTTCACTTCGCGCGATTGACTCCGCTGACTGCTTTACGAGAAACTTGAATATATTTTTATCTAATGCTGTTTTGTTTTTGCTGTAACATTTCAGTTACTCTGTTGTTGCCTTGGTTAAGCTATTAGGCGCCCTTGTTCTGCCGTTTTTGATTGATTACTTTGTTTATGCGCAGATTTCCAATGACCACAGCAAGATAACAACAAAGACGACAACAACGACAACAGCGACAACGCAGCAGGAACACTGGAGACGCTCATACGTTCCCGTAGTGTCTACCGACACCATTATCACAAGCACCAGTGGTAACAGCAACGCCAGCAACCCCGCGGTCAGACCAGGCGTCAGACCGAGACCACCAGAAACAACAATGTCAACTTCGATCAAACAGATCACCATAGATGTAATAAACGTTTTCTGAAGTTTTTTTTTATTTTTGACACGTTTTGTACTTTTTCTATTTTCTCAACTTTTAGCGGTTCTTAAATGCCATATGTAATAAAACTTTTTAAATGTTTTTTTTTCTAATTTGTGTCACTTTTTACGTTTTTTAACGTTTTTTTGCGAGTGCGTTTTAAGACGCCGAAAATCACTTTTGAAGCTGTAGAAATAAGTAAATAAGCTATACAGTAGTAATGGTAGTTTATTTACCCGGTCTAGTGATAGTTGGTCTTATTACCACACCATTGAATTGAAATTGAATAAGATTCTTTCTCTTTCTCTACATCGTGTATCAGAAAAAAAACAGTTAAAGTTGTTTTTGTCTAACTGTGTCAAATTTTTACTAACTTCAATAATTTTTGGCACGTTGGTGGCTAAGATGATGCAATTATTTGTCATCTCACCTAATTTATGTCAATGAACTATGATGTGAAACATAGGATGCTGCAAATTGTTGCAGAATGCTAAGTTTTTGTTAATTGGGCACAAAATACACTAAAAAGTGAATTATTTAACAAAATTATAATTTTGTATAACAACTCGCTTGCAAATTATAATTTATCCCAAAGTATGCTTCTCATACAAAGACGCAATGGCTTAGATGCAACGCCAATGGCTGGTAGCAGAATCAACGACCGACTGATCAAATGCATTCACTCATCAATTAGACGTGTTTTAAGCTCATCAGCCAGCTATTTCGTTGTCTGCTGTTTTTAGCATAAAATATTTAATACCACAAAATTATTAAACCACGTCGCACCTTCTGTCGAATTGATGATGCAAAGGTGAGCCATCTGATACAAATAATCGCCGCGTAATGTAACGATTTGTAGCATCTATGTTTTACGCAGTAGTGTGTTGACTTAAATTAGGCGAGGTGGTAAATGAGTGCACCGAACATAATAATATCGTATTCGTCTTTTTTGTGCCAAAAATTATCAAAGTTGGTAGAAATTTGACGAAGTTATGCCAAAAACAATTTTGACTGTTTTTTTTGAGAAACGGTGCAGTAGTTTTAGCTGTACTCCTCCTAAAGCATTAGGTTTTAAGCCAGCAAGAAGTTGAAGAAATTAGGGGGTAACGTTTCTGTCAACGTTTTTAAACGTTTTTACGCGCGACAGCAGAATGATTCGCGCGACTTAGCTATAGTTTAGGCGTCCGTCTGTCCGTCCGTCTGTCACATTTTGCAGCCCTATCAGAACGGTGCAAGCTAAAATCACGAGATCTTCATCGTGAACTGCTACAATGACTCTAGTTTTATCTCTTCTACGCTTTTTACGCTTTAACGTTTTTATATTTTTCTTCTGTAATGTTTTTCTATATATGCAGACCACCGCTACCACTGCGACTGAACCCGGCGGCATCAGGAAGCGTCCGGCTCCACAGCCGCCAGGGGGCGCCAGCGGCAGCGGAGGGGGACCATCTTCGAATACGTCGTCGCTGGTCGGATCGCCCGGTGGGTCAATGTCGAGTAGTGCGGGAGGATTTGAAGACGCCAAGAACGCTCCGACCATGACGCGGGGTTTTCCCAACACCGAGATTGCTTCCTACTCCATCGCTTTATCGTCGCCACCGAACAACCGATCTACTGGTACAACTAGAACTTTAATTTCTAAAGACGCGCACACAGCAGCGTAACTTAATATCCCGTTTACACGATCGAGCAAACATCGAGCAAACACCATGTAACCCTCACCCTCTGGCTCAAATGTAGGCCTAGGCTTAGCCCTGCACAGCTGATAGGCCTTCCAATTACAACCCGCCCGCCCTCCTAATTAGCATGATAATTACCATAGCTCGTCGAGCTAGCTCGATGTCTGCTCGATCGTGTAAACGGCATACAACTGAACTGGCATGCTTTAGTTTTTGACGAACTGACCAATGGGCAAACAGTAAAGCACTACAGGTGGCACCAATATTTTAACGGCGTCGACGCGTCAACCAATGACCAATGGGTTCGCTCTGCTTGCCCATTAGTCACTTCGTCAAAAAACTAAACCATGCCAGTTACGTCGCTCTGTACGCGTCTTTAAACAGCGCATTTAATCGAGACAGATTTGTCAAATAATCGTGCTGTAGGGGCCTATAAAGACGGTCCGTTTTTAGTTTACGGACATAATCACGACGAGACTTGGTTCACACATAACGTTTAGCTGTTTGCTCTACTTTTGTGTTTTTAATTGTAAGTAAGTATGTTGTTAAAGTAGGTTTTACTTTAAGACGCGTACAGAGCGACGTAACTTAACTGAACTGAACTGAGCTAAACTGACACGGTTTAGTTTATGACAGACTGACTATAGGGAGCAAGTAGAGGCGAGCCCATTGGTCATTGGCTGACTTTTCGTGAGCGTTGTCGCGTACGCCACGTAGACGGTGCCTACTGTAATGCATTAGGCTTGCTGCTTGCTCATTGGTCAGTTCGTCGAAAACTAAACCATATCAGTTCAGTTCAGTTATGTTGTTGTGTAAGCACCTTTTTTACGGTGTTCACTGCTACTACTAAGACGAACATGTGATGATATTATACAGTTGGCGGCGCCGGGGAACAACCGATCTCGAGGCCGGAGCGCACTAAGCGCCCTGCACCGACTGCGCCGGGTTTTCCCGCTTCGAGGGGACGTCCACCTTCGACGTCCAGTGGTAGACCGCCGGAGGCTGCCGCGAGGTCTCAGAACACTTCAGATCGTGGATGTGATGACGAGATCAGGCTGAATATGAGTGAGGTCGACTTCGTTCCGCCCGTGCGACCGAGAACCCTGTATACCACATCTCCAGGCCCCGTCATCGAGGTAGGACAACCACCGAGTTCTCCGATCAACCAGGCTGCCGTTGTTGCTACCAGGAAGAGTTTATCTGGCCCTGACGACGACGCTACGATCAAAAACTGGACTTCGACGGAAACCGAAGATGTGGCTGATCCTACGGAAATCTCTGAAGTTACTGTCGACAGCTCGACTTCGACAGAAATCGAAGAAACGGCCGCGGTCGACAGTCAGAACGAGACCGTGAACAAAGAAGCTCCAGCGACTGGCAGTGAAGGGTATTCTTCCAAATCGGGCGGACAAAATGGCGACGTACAGTGTGTTGCTTTGGTTGAAAAGTTTTCTCGCGACGAGACTGATAGTTTAGTTTCCGACAACGGCAACGGTCGGGATGTTGCGTCTTTCACATCGTCGGCGCAGAGTTCGAAAGTTGGTAGTGAAAGGGAACGAGACAAAAATTCGCCGGATCAAATCCAGGGCGACACGACATCTTCAGAGAATACCACCTTTAACTCATCGACTTTTTTTGACGGCACCCTGTCACATACTGAAGTAACAACTCAGTCCGCTTTTCAGTCGGAGGACGAACGTGCCAATCGTGCAACGTCATCCTCGCCGGAGCCGATCCGTAACTCGTCTGTACCGGTTCTAGAGACGTTTAAAGATAAAACGGGTGACAGTGTTTCTGGAATTTCTTTCAACGGGTCTCTGGAGAATCCAGTGGGAATTAAAAAGGTGAACCTTGATGTTCAGTCGTACGATAACACTGCAACGAATCCAGAAATTATAGAAGAGAGAAACGTCGATGATTTCTCGTACGTTAACAGTATCGAAAGAGCCCGTAGCTGCCCAGTCACCAGCCACGAAACTGAATCGACGGCTTTCAGAATTTCGGAGAAAGAGGTCAAACAGAAGAAGGACGAACTTTCGTCCGCCAACCCGCAGTCGTTCGACACGGCCTGGCAGTTTTCCGTCGGAGACGGAGGAAGGTTTAGAATGCGAAGCGTTGCGAAAAAGGACCTCTCATACTCGGAAGTATTCGGAGAGAATGCAACGGTAACAACGACAGCGGCGAAAACCGCGAAAGAAAGTCGCGGTAAGTTTGATACGACGAACTCGAGCGAAAGCACGGGCATTACTGCGGAGGCTAAAACAATCGACGGTATGGTTACTAAAATTCGTGATAGTGAAGGGCTCGAGCAAGTGAAACAGAAGATGGAAAGCACGGAGATTAGTAAAACTGATGGCACGATGAATTCCCAGCATCAGCCAGCTGATCATCATCAAACTGCTGCAGAGACAGGACGTTCTTTTTTAAAGCTTGAGCCGAAGTCTAAAAAGAACGAACCGATTTCAGACAAACCTTGTACAGAGGTTATTAAATACCAGACTGTTGAAAGCAGACCTCCTCTTATCGGTATTGACGATATAGTGCGAGATGTGCCAACTCCTCAAGAAAACGTTTCTTCTCCGGAGGAGCCAGAAATTGGCCGTGGCCTCGCTATTATTTTAGATAACGACGACACTTTACTAGTTGGTAATAGGGTTATGGATAAAAGTGCCGATAGCAGCGAAATTACCTCATTAAAAGACTCAAAAAAATCTTACCCGATATTTACCGATTCAAGCCAGGCTGATCGTACACAGGAGTTCGTCGGTTTACGCGTCGTAAATAGAGAAAATAATACAACAGGTCGGCGGCAACCGGAAACGATCGTTATAGACAAGTCGAAGCTATCTTTTGCCGGCTCCCTTAATAGGCGGTCAACCGGAACCAGCCGTTCAGCCGGCGAAGAAAAGTTAACCACCAGGGAACTAGCCAAATCAGCTGATAGGTCGTCGAAACTTTCAGCCAGTTTGGCAGGCAGTGCTGATGGAAACAGGCTGCAGCAACAACGACGTTCGGGCCAGAGAAGTGTTTTCACCGAAGAATTTCCGAAGACAGAGTCGGCCATAGCAGCGCGTGTTGAGCAACCCGTTGTAGCAACACATATCAAGCCGCGGAACAACAACGCGAAGTCAACGGTCGTACGAGTGGTTAACGGATTCATCGTTCACGAATCCGCGTCCCCCGTTGCTTCGCCGGCAGTGGCTTCCAAACATCCGCCGACCGTGCCGCCGAAATCGGTTGGAACGAGTAACAACAATATAAGCCTAACAACGTTAGTTTACCACGATGATCAGTTATCACTGGATGATGTCGCCGTTTCGGCGCAGCCAGAATCTGCCGGTGGTGATAGCTATAGTGGAAAAACTTCCGCTGAGGGTCTTGCGATGTCTACCAATGATGAATCAGCGTCAGTTAATACTGCTACGAAACTCGTCGACGTTGATCAGCCATTTACAAAGTCTTTTAACGAATTAAATACTACAACAACAACAGAGTTTGTTGACACCATAATTCCGCCTCCGTCGAGTTATGCAGATGATGAAAACGAAGCCGAAAACACTCCGGTAGCGGAAAAGGCGGAAATAATCGCGATTCCGGAATGGCGAAGAGTGACAGCAGCCAAAAGCTTGTCAGAAACCCACCACCCATCATTGGCGGTCAATTCCGGAGTATCAACAGTGCCAAAGGTTTCCGTTGAATCTAGAACTAAAACTGGCGTCATCGGTAGAAATGCAGTAGACGGAACCAAGAATACGGCATACGGGGCACCGGTTCGACCGCTGGCTAAAGTCGGTTCCACTCCGTCGATTAATTTGTCCTTCGCCAACAGCAATCATGCAGCTACTTCGAAGCAATCTAACTCATCGTACCGTACCCTGCCTATAGGAAAAGCCGATAAGGTATCGGCCACTTCGTCAACCACAGAAGAGGAAGAACTTAGCTCAATCCTGGCTCAGGCCCGCAGCTTGCTGCGACCGACCTACCGGCCTGTCACGTATGAAGTCCCTACATGCGTTAACGGCGACGGCGACTCAGCCACATCGAAATTTGTTCTGAGAAGCGCCTCTTCGACGCTAAGAAGAGATGCCGACGTCGTGGTGAAAAACTCCGACGTTGGTGAAAATCTGGTGGAACGGAAACCACCGGCGCCGGCTGGAGTCGTCAGTTCTTCAGCGAAAACTTCGGGCATATCCGACGGTAGAACGTTCAGATCTCATGCTGGTGCTGCTGTCTCAGCGCTAAGTCTTCCACCAGCGGCGAGCGCCGATGCTAAGTATTCAAGTTCGACCACATCTGTTCGAAACAATAATAGCCCTCGCCAGTTTGGTTCTTCGACGTCGGATGAGGTTGGGTCATCGCCAAAACAGAGATCGAAATCCGCGACGTTGTCGACGTTTGCGGATTCGCGCGGAACGGCGGAAGCGGGGAAACCGGAAACGGAAGAAATAAAGTCGCAGTCGCCATCACCGCGTCCTGGTTCCAGGCCTAGTCCAGAAGCCGCTGTCAAGAGGTCGCCGCCAGCGCCGACGGGTAATTATAAAATTTCAAAGTAATTAATTAAAAATAGCAATTTGGAAAAAAAACTACAATTAGAATTAGAGTTTCAATAAGCATTTTCGTGTCAGCTGAAAAATTAAAATTTGAATTTGATGATGGAAATTAATTAGAATTATTTTGCAATTAAATATTCCTACACTTTCAAAGATAATTATGTGAAATCAAAGTTCAGTATTTAGTGAAATTATTGCGCTGTAGTCAACTTATTGCACTTTTTAAAATTTTATTACAGATGCACAGATGATGCACAATACAAACTAGATTAGAATAGCAAGTTTTTATTTGATTTGGCCACAACATGTAACACCCCAAAACATATGAATTAAACTGTCACTTAGGCTATAGCACAGACTTTGTTAGCAGCCAGTTCATTAGAATGTCAGTTAGAAATGGTTTGAAAGTAGCTAGAATTTGAATTAACATTGTTCCTGCACTAACTTGCCTGATTGTAGTAAGTGAATTTTTTTCTGTCTTTAGCTAGGCCTAGATGATGTACATAAGTTTTAGTCTAGGCTCTTAGTTTTCTTCACTTTTATATTTTTTTCTAAGGGTACTTGTAACCTGAGTTAATTAGATATGTTGCGTTATGCTATGTTATTAACTACAGTTAAAACAGCTGATGAAATAAACGATTAGGTAATAAATTATTATTTTTTTTCATTAATTGACCACTCATCGCTGTTATGCAGATTCGGCCGGATCCACGGATGGTGATGTTGTCGTTAACCCAGCCGCTGCGGCCCTGGCTTCCTTGCAGCCAGCATCCAGACCTCGTCATCCGGCCTCTAGGTTGCCGGTTTCGCCGCCCAAGTTGACACTTCACGAGCAGCTTATGATCGCCATCCGTGACGCCGGCGGGATGGTTCCAGCATCCAGCGGCAGTGCCCCAGGCCGTTCCAAGTCCACCGTGGACACGACGTCTACCACCGCCGCATGTTTTTCGAGGTCCCTGTCCCACGGTCCCTCGGTGCCGGCAACGGATGACGAGATAACTTCGAAGTCGTCGCCGCCGGCAGCGAAGAGAATAACGTCGAGGCTGATCGAGCCGCCAAAGCCGACACCCCACGAAGAGTTGATGTCGGCCATACGCAGCGCCGCCGGTTTGACTCAAAGGCGATCGACGATGACAGCAGCGATGGGTAATTATATTTCCATTTTCATTTTATTTAAATCAGGCAACGTGTCCCATACACACACACACACACACACACACACACACAGAATAAAAAACACTACACAATAAAACCTAGAAATAAAACCTATAGAATACACATTATGCAAGAGAAAGCTACATATATACATATATTGTTAAATTTCCGAGTAACTACTTATTAGCATATTACCGATATGGAACTACATGTAGTCTTTCATGGAAAATACAGTGACGATTTCATGATTCTAGTTTGCGTCGTTTTGAAACGCCACAGCAGTGTGACGTACGGACACAAGAGGCGGACGAACAAATGCCTTTACGATAGAGGGGAAAGAGTGTATAGAATTCCGTTGGCAGTTGGTTAATTGGAATTTAATTAAAATTAGCTTATTTGTTATTAAAACTAGAATTTGTTTTACTGCTTAGGTTATGAATTAGAATTAGAATTAGCTGATAAAATAATTAGTTAGGCCTAACTAGTTACTAGCACGACGTTTTAGCTAGCGTTTAATTTCTAATTTTGGTTTTAAAACATTCAGCGTTTTGGAAATGTCTGCCTTCCTTTCACTTTTTAGACATATTAATGCTGTAAACCACTGACGATTTTTGCCATTGATTATTCTGATTGATGAACTAATTAATTGATTTCTTGACAGACCCGGCGGTTGACGACGTCGTGGGTGGAAGGACAAAGGTACAACAATTGTCAACGAACACCAAAGAATCGTCGTCTTCCGCCTACGGTCTGCAGTCCCAAGTTTCACGCCGTGACGATCGTCTTTTGACACATCGGGTAAACAATAATTCTGGTTCGCCGTCAGATCGCTTTCAAGTTGCTTCGCCACCGAATTCGCCGTTACCCCCGCCGCCAATGTCTGGGGCTCCGATATCGTCGCAATGTAAGTTGCATACCTCAATGTAAATACGAACTTTTTAGAAAGTCGTTTGTTAATTAAACTGTGTCTATTAATGACGATATTGCGCGCGCGCGCGTGTGTGTGATTTGTCTTAGTGTGAGTTCAAGTTTTCTGTTTAGTTCGCTTATGTTTATTATTATTTCAGAAATTGTTTCAAACTGACATTATAGACGTAATCAGGCATGAACAGTGTATGCTGTTTAATTTTATGTCACCTAGCTTTCTGATAAAAAAACGTAGTAATAAATTTTACACGGGCAAATTAATGAGACGCTGAAATATGATCATTCAGTATCTGTTGGTTATTTGATATGGTTTTTTCTCTTTGTCTGTATCGTTATTTTGTTGTAATTGCTACGGTCTGTTTTCATAAATAAAGATCAGGGCCAGATCGTGGTCTGTCCTGGCCCTGAGGCTTGAAAGCGACTGTGGGCCCCTCGTAGATATTATCTGCAAAACTAACGTTTTGTTAGTTCCATTTATAACTTACTGTTACTTTCTTTGCCTAAACAACAAGCCTAAATGCAAACAAGGACAGCGCAACATTTTTTTAAATGTACAAACAATTTGCTAGCAAAGCAAGCAGAAAAAAATGAACAGTTGTACGCAGAATTGGCAAAAGTCTATCCTAGAAGATCGCACATTTTCTTTTTAATAATTTTAGGGCCCACGGTCCGGGTCCCTGCGGGAATCTATCGGGGCCCGGGCCTTAAGGCTTCAGCCTCACCAGCCTCATCAATCATCCAACCCTGATAAAGATGTATATTTTAAAGTTGCATTGTGATGCCTACTGCTTATGTTGCGTACGTTTGTTGCGCATTTCAATAAAAATTGTTATTATCTTTATCGTTAAGCTTCGACGGTTGCAGCACGGGAAGACGTGTCGACTGCAGTCGCTGATGCTCGTAAACCGTCCCCAGCCGTCAGATCAAGAGCTACTGCAATAACTGCACAGCAATCTCAACCCGCCGTCAACTCTCATGAGGCGCTCCTGGCAGCCATCCGTGACGCCGGCGGCGGCAAAGGCCTTCGAAAGGTAACCCCAGGAATGTTGTTTTAATTAATTTATATTGGATTTAGCTATTTTAATTTAATTTGACATTGTTTTGCCTTTACCGTCGTCATAGCAGAGCGGCTAGGAGGGATTGTCTCTCCCCTAATTTTAACATGTTCGAAAAAAAATTGTTTGTTGGAAATATTTTTTACAAATACAAAATTTGGGGACAAAAATCCACCATTTCAAGGAAATTTAGGGAAAAGTTTGAGATTTTGAGCATTTATGCGCTTAATGCTTTCTGTCAGAAATTTGCAGCTGTTTATCAGACAATTTCAACTTTTCAACCTATTGCTTTTTACCGACAACCCCGGCGGTTTTTGCATAGTTAATTTTTGTTTTCCAGTTGTTTTTAAGCAGCTTTCTCTTTATGTTATGCTTGTCGTTGCTGATTTATATAGAGATTGTCGTTAGTAAAACTAGCAAATGTCACGAGGTCTTTTCATTTGTGGCGGCGAGATTTAGCGCAGTGGTCAACGCTTTGATCCGAAGTTCATCATTAAGTGCGACAGTGAAAAAAACTTATCAAAATCGGAGCACATTTGGCAAAGTTATTGTAAAATGAGACACAGTGTGAAATAAAAGTTGTGCATAATGTTGTGGTAGGTGTCGGATGTTGAGAAGTAAAATACGCGAAGCTTGCTACAGGCTACTCAGCCGTTTATTTCTACGGATTCTTCGTACGATGTCTTCCGCCGGTGCTAAAACACTTTACTAGCGTTCAGTCATTAATATGTCTTATTGCACTATTTCTGCAGATAGATTATTATTGCGTGAGAGTATGTAGGTTTGGTTTATCACATTCCCCATAATGCATTAGTCAGCACCATTTTATCTATGGTCTGCGCAGGTGTTACGGTTTCGTTTCAGATGCGTGATGGGAATTGTGATGTGGTGATCTCAACGACGATCTCCATATCACAGTTCCCATAATGCATCTGAAACGGAACTGGAATACCTGCACTGACCGATGCATTATGTGAATTGTGATAAACCGAATACATTCGTACAATGAATTTTGGTTTTGTTTCCTAATTATCCAAATTTGTTCTATAACAGTATCATTCAGTACACCTAAAGTCAGAGATTATAGAAATTTTCCTGAAGCTTTTTATAATACCCCGTTTACACGATGAAGCAAACATGAAGCAAACTTAGAGAACGCGTCGTGCACGTGTATATTGAATACGTTTGCTTTATGTTTGCTTCATCATGTAAATGGGGTATTAGGAGTTGGGGCCAACACATGTTACATAACTCATATTCAGTTCACCATTATAAGATATACTGCAGCAATTGAAAACGAAACTAAACGCTGAAAGAAACTAGACGGGTTATAAGTGTACAATTTTTATTTTTGATACCTTATGATGTACAGCCGTATTTTTTCAGCTGTGATTATTGTAGATATTATTAATTTAAATTGTTAATTTATGATATGCTATTTATAAAGTACGCTATGGTGCCATGTGCATTTGTACATTATGCACAAGTATATAAGATTTGTATTTATATTAAGTTGATTTTTGCCATAGTGTTTGTAGATTTTTCGTGGTAATATGTTTCTGCTTGAAACTTAGTATTTTTTATATTGGTTGATTACAAATTATATTAAGACTTGTTGTACACTGAGTAAACCTATAATAACAAATCTGAGTTTACATAATGATGAGTTCACATCATCTTTCACATAATCTTTATTTGAAGTCAGTTGACTCGAGTCATTTTAAGATTTCGTCACTTTAAAATTCACGACGGCGTAGTTAATGTATCATTTGAAGTGTATTATTTAAGTCTGCTTAAAGTGGTTAATCTACTTTTGTCACATTGTGCTGTTTTAGATTGCATTTTGCTGTTTCGTTTAATAAACTAATGCATATTCAAATCGCCCACTAAGTATTTGTATGTGGTTATACATATATATATCAAATATGTTAAATTTAGTCATCTTTTCAAACGTTTGCTTATCAATGACAAAAATCTTTAGTCATTCATTTTTGTTGTAAAAGATTTTAGAAATTGCGAATAACTCAAGAACAAACTGTGGCATTATGCGCAAGAAATTCTCGCAGTTTGTAAAGTGGTGTTTTGATACTAAGATAATACAAGAAGCCCAGCTGTCGCTGGGATAGCCGACCGTTTTGGTTGTCGGTGACAGTTAAGGTCATCCAAGGTCGCTGTTTTTCATTTCTTCTGAAAGGGCGTATGCCACATTCTATTAGTGATCACTAGCAACCTAGGCCCTTTCACACTGTTAGCCACAATAACGCGTAACGCGCCTGCTTCAAGGTCATCTAAGGTCAGTGATTTTTTGTTTTATCTGACAGGACGTATGACACTTCCTATTAGTGAATCACAGTAACCCTAGCCGTATTTCTCACCTTTTTCAAGATATGACCACTTGTCCGTTGAAAAGCGCACATTTTTCTATTCCCCCGTCATTCATTTTCGATTTTGAAAATGTTTCCCTTGCACTGGACTACGTGCTAGGTTTATGACACAGGGCTAAGTACTCGTGTAAAAAGTTTTCCTTTACAGCCTACCCGTTAGCCATCCGTTACAGACGATGGACAAACGGACAAACGCCAACCGTACGTACCAATAGCTCGACCGTTACTTAAGTACGGTCAGCTAAAACATTTGTATCATTTAATTTATTTGACGTTATGTGCAATGTTAAAGGCTAAAGCAATATTTTTTTGCTCGTGTGTTAACTTATTATCAGTTGTAGTTAATGTTTGCACGCAAATGTAGGTGTAATAATTTTTACTGTTGCACAAAATGCCGTTATTTATTTTTTGTTCGTTCACGCATATTGTAAAGTTTGCTGTTGCAGTTAATTTAAAAAATAACTTTGGCGTTATAGCTATACACTTCTTTATAAGTTTAGAGAGTTGCCAGTTTCGGCAATGTTAATTTAATTTAATTTGTATTTTATGTTTTCGTTTGATGAGTTTGCCTGTTTACAGCTTGTCAATAATAACACGAAATTACTCGTTGAAAAATATGTCATTTGCTTTGTCTTTTTTCATTTATGTTTATTTAGCATGAAAGGGTAGCGCTGCAAAACAACGAAATAATTAGAGTTCAAGCTTAACTAACAAAAGCGGTTTTTACAGATTTACAGCAAAAATTGTTAAAGAATGTCATTCGGTCAGGCAAACAAGCGAAAAAAAGTCGACCCCTAATTGATGCAATATCATTATGACGCAAGGTCAATTTCTATGAAGTAGATTTAGTTACAAGCATATTGTCACATCCTTTATATTAATTTTATGGTTAAGATTATTGAATCTTGCTAAGCACATCAAAACCATAGCATTGCTGACAATTGTTTTTCGATATCATTTTTAGTTTTGAAGAACTTTATGACGAGTCTGTGATAACAAGTTTAATTGAGATCAAATTATTGTAAACTCGATATCGCGCTGCGCTTCAGGCGTAAAACAATATTCGTGCTTCATGTTGCAGCCAGCAAAAAATAGGGACGGTGAGCGGCGAAATTTATTTATTTTTATATCATATGTGTCATGTAATATAACCGGCGGCGAAAATTTTATTTATTTTTTGCTCAGCGCACGCTACGTTCGTAACGTAGCGAAGAAAAGTATATTGAGATCAGTGTAATATTGAGAACCGACCGACGACCGACCTCTGTTCCTGGAAGATCCTTCCTGGAAGAACTTCAAATGGCAGTGTCTCAGCCACCAATCATCCGATCCACTTCCGGTTTGTTTTTCGGGTGGGGTTGTCGGTGTCGGCCAATTTAACAATGCCATTTATATTTACGCCTTACTGACCCCCGTTGCCATGGCAAGGAAATTTGGGACAAAATGGTCTATAACTCGGCTTAAGTAAAAAGGTATATCTGCGATATCTTTGCGTCTATAGGGGAGTTTTGGGGGTTGCGCTGTCGAACGCTGCCAACCAAGTTTTACTCCAACCGACCCCCGTAGCCATGGCAATGAAATTTGAGACAAACTGGGCTATAACTCGGTTTCTGTAAGAAATATGTCTCGGATCTTTAGTTGCAGTTGTAGCAGTAGGCCTAGTAATGTACTATATAGTCGGCCTAGTAGGCCTATCGGCGTTTAGTTTGGCACGGAGTACATACTAGATTGATTACAATCTGAAGTATTTCTTGCTATATCATGACGTACCATGTAATATTACACAACAAGTCATAAAAGAACAAACTGACACAACTAAACAGTACTTGGGAGAACTTAAGCAAAGATACTGCAACATTTTCAGTAAAATTTTGAAAACATACTAAAAACTGCGTTGATATATTTGAAGGTCCAATAAAAATTTTTAGGGACGCAGGTTTTTTTAGCGATGGACGGCAACCGAAAGCATACATTTTTGGGCCTCATGGTCCCAATTTGGTCGCCTGAAAATCAATTACCGACGCATTTAATCTCACGATAAACGCGATTTATTGAGATAGGCTAAATTGCTGCACATCGTTTTGCCAGTTAAAATGTTTGAGTGTTTTGATAGGACGGTTATTCGCCCAGCACAGCTGAACAGTCGTTCGCAAGCAGCAGCTGCTGCTGTTAACAAAGTGTTCAGTTCAATGCGTGACTAGACTCTTCAGCGCAGGGTAAGGTAACAACATGTAGGCCTACTTCTGCAGTCCTGGAAATGTGTATGTGAGTTCTTTAAGATAGTAAAGCAAGAAAATTTTAAAAAAAAGTTTCTTAACGTCGGTCTTGCCGCTTTTGAAGACGACAGTTAAATGGCAGTAAAGCAATGTAAGAAAAAAAGTTCTAGACCTACTTTTTAACGAAAAGTAGAAAGTAACTCAATAATCTACTTAAGTAGAAGTAGAACGTAGAAACTCAAGTAGAGTAGGCCTAACGAAGCACAACTACTTCGTTACTATCTAACACTGATAGTAATTGACTTTGCGCGAGTGAGGTTTAACTTCTGGTGTCAAGTTTTACTGTCCTCTCAATGCGGCAGGTCTGTCGTATTTTTGAGCGGTCGGAATTTTTGCTTTATTGTATATTCATCGCCAGAGGGCGATATACGTCGTCATTCTTTGTTGTAGTCACATGCATTTTCGTCATCACTTTGATCACAGGCTGAACGGTAGTTCAAGCCCTGTGTTAACGGCGACTTCTCTTTCTTATGGGAAAGCCAAAAATTCGACCCCCCACAGAATCAAAACCCCTGATCTGATTGAGATAAAATTTCGCACGGTTGATTACGTCGGCG
>Ga0209367_1005594_pt1 | contig 17408 bp, 8 predicted proteins | sample WorMetLIZISLAND2_FD_187412 | JGI IMG/M metagenome (GOLD analysis project Ga0209367, IMG submission 187412) | Marine gutless worms symbiont microbial communities from Max Planck institute for Marine Microbiology, Germany - Olavius geniculatus... ... | reverse complement strand
GATACTACTAAGTGACTTTAAAAATTTTCCTATATATTTTGATGAGTGAAGTCTAACAAAAGGTAATGCTGTTTAATCATGTTTTTTGCCTTTATTATTACTGAGAACAGCAAAATTAGGAAGATGATCTGTTATGTCACACCATAAGTTACCTCCTGAAATTATACTGTTAGTATTGCACTAACTGCCGTCAGAATAATAAATGTGATCTATAATTGTAGCACTTTTATCAATAATTCTAGTTGGCATTACCACAACTGGTGTAAAATTATTTGTAATCAAAGTGTCTAAATATTTCTTGGTATCCTCGTGATACTGCGATTTTTTAAGATCAATATTAATATCACCAGCAATAAAACAGGGGATTTTACAATTCAGTATACGAGTTAAAGTATTATCAAGCTTTTCAGTAAAAATACTAATTTTATGACCAGGATGCCTATAAATTCCTCCAATAATATATTTATTAGAGTTTTTAGTTACTTCTACTCATAAATTTTCAACTGGACAATCAGTACTACCAACCATATGATAAGCTGACACGGCACAATGCAATAAGCTACTTCGAACATAAATACCAATACCCCCGACATCACTTGACAATGGCAAATCATAAGAAAAATTATATCAAGGTATCAAGTTATTATATAGTGTAATATTGCGTGACCACACTTCAGACAGAACTAATACATCAAGTCATGATTCAACGAACTAAGAAATTCATACAGTGCTAAATTATTTTATTAAGACTGCGAATATTCATATGAAACAAGCTAATGTCATTCACATTATTAATTTTATGGTTAAAAGTATCCGCTGTAAAATAATCAAAGTTTAGATTCTTAAACAAGTCGCCGTGGTACAACTTCTTGAGATCGTCAAGAAAATCATTGTTAATGTAATCAGCTTTAGTCGTAGTTGGTAAACCAAAATCCTTCCTCATCTCTGAAACCGGCACAGCAGAATATGGCAGCTTGTCAAAATACAAGACATCATCCTGTGCCATATTTGTAAAAAAAGAAATATTTACTTGCGTACAGTTCACAAAAACTTAATATAATGTAAACAAGTTTATAAACTTTCGCCAAAATGTGATTCAATGTAATTTCTCCAATGCATTAGATTTTTCTCAACTGTTTTTTTTTTGTATCGCAAAGACTGGAGTAATTACAACCTTCTCCTTAATTTAAGCGGTACTTTCATTGACGTTATAATTATTTTAGCACTTAGCAGTGTTTGGTGATACGTTAACTTTTGGGACAAGTTTTATATGCTTTAGTGAAACGGACTATCGTAATAATTCGTGACAAAAATTATAACACTGCACTTAAATTTGTTCATTGTAGGTTTATGTACAGAAAAAACTGTAAGCTGTTTTCTTGAACACGGTGTAATAGAATATTTAAACAATATTTTAATGACAGCAACAGATCAGACAACATTTTAACATCACGTTATTTATACGACAAAATAGCGACGCAATTCAACTGTCAGAGACATGTGATAAACGAGACGGGACGGTTTGTGAAGTTTTAACGACGTGAGTTACACTGCCTTTCTTTAGGCCCCTTATATTCTTGCAACTGTTCATTTCGACTGTTTATTTTTTGCCTGACCCCCAAGCCTCTGTACTAATATCCCCCTTAATCAGTTGGACCAAGTTTCTCCCTTCTTGCCTATCTATGCTCTCATTCCTCTTTCCCTTTTCTTTCCATTCCCTTCCCTTTTCTACTTTTCCGTTTTCCAGGAGCCTTTTTTTAAAAATCTACTTGCGATACTTGGCAGTCCTGCTTGCTTCTTCAGTGGGAGCTGGGCTGAAGACCGAGAGCGGACGTTGATTTGAAGATATTTTAGGTGTGAAAAAGATTTGCCTGGTTAGCTAGCAAACTAGAGACAGTCGACATAATATTAATATGGGTCCTGAATTATACCAACGGCTTACCCACTTACTTTTTTGTGGACCATTTGATCCAAGGTTTATTACGTTATGTGCCTAGATACAGCATCTGAACTATCTGCCTCTCACGATAGGATGATAGACATTACCGCACAGCTTCATCGTCATTAGGCCTATCATCATCATAGCAAATCATATACTCGTCTCACACAACAGTTCCAGTGGCGTCGTGACATATATTTTGGGCTGTCTAAAAATTTTCAGAAAATCTTATTGTCGGAAAAGTTTTGTCCAAATGTGCAAAATTTGGGGTTTCCTCCCCTTATTTTGGGAAATTTGTAGGCAAAGTTAATATTTTGGGCACTCGTAATGTCCTCTGTTGGAAATTTGCTGCTGTCTGTCGAAATTCTGTCGAACGTTTGTAGTGTTTATCGGAAGATTACAGCCTGCTGCCCCAACTAAGTTTTTTTTTATTCCACGACGCCGCTGAACGATTTACAGATCGCAACTATTTACAATAAAAATGTACTCGAAATCGAATAAAAAATAGAATAAGGTTTAAACCAGTGGTAGCCTAATAGAATCAGTCAACTTCTCAGACGGTGATGTGGTAAAAATAAATATTCCAATAGTGGCAGGAAACAGCAGGAGACGAGTCACAATAAAATAACAAATGTCCTTGAACAAAGCTTTGATGATAAACAGTTTGTTATTAATTGAGCTGTGTTGATTTCGGCGTCAGTTGTAAGCTGATGGCACGGGTTGCGAAGGTGGTAGTGGTGTCTCTGGAGCTGTCTGGCAGTAGAGGCTGCTGCAACACGTAGAAAGGATTTAATGTGGTGCAAAAACCATGTTGCACGTCTTTGGTGATGCCTCGAGTTCCAGTATACCGCATACTGCGCCTTGATCGCGTACAATGCCTGCAACAGAAATATCACAGACACAATGGGTCATATTTATGAAACGTCAAGTAACGTGGAATCGGGTTATTTCAGCAATTTGTGTATCATTAAACGCATGTAGTGCAACGTTGACAATGACAATGACAATGAGTTTATTTCGCACATTTGCGGCTATAAAATAGCCGAATAGCTATCACGATTAGATTAGTAGAAATAGATCACGATGTGTGTATCTTTCACATACTATACACTGTTGTTTGCAAAAAACGTGACAAATTATCAAAAATACATTTGTTGTCGCCAGATCATCAAGATGTGTTTTTAAGCTAAAAATGCACCGACTCCCGTTTTCGGTATTCGACGCTCCTCTAGACTCCGTAATCGGATTGCTTAATTTTCCCCATAGGCGCCATTGTAATTTTTTGGATTTTTGCGAATAAATACGTTAAACATTAAATTTTAATTTTCTAACCCCAAAAAACACTTCCTTGTGCAGAACCCCGTCGTTTGACGTATTAAGCGTAAAAAAATCCCTTAAGAGGTCTGACCTGTGGAAGAAAAAAGGCATATATAACTAAAATTTTTTGCGTATATTTCACCCATTTGCCGAGAAGCTTCCCTTGGATGGATTTGCATAAAATTTTGCATGCCGTGTCCTTTCGCCGAGATAATCAACTGCGCCAAATTTTATCTCAATTCGATTAGGGGTTTTGATTCTGTGGGGGTCGAATTTTTGGCTTCCCCATAGGAAAGAGAAGTCGCCGTTAACACAGGGCTTGAACTACCGTTCAGCCTGTGATGATACCTGAGGTAACTGGTGGACTGCTGCGCTCTACGTCTGATAAAGTGAAGTAAAGGCGGATGACACAAATCGGTCAGGTAACATTGGCGTATCTGAAACAGCATTTCAAAGCACACTCTGTACCGGTTTCAGTTGTATAAACAAAAACGAAAAAAGAGAGAGTGGCATTTTCTGGTAGACATCAATTTGCACAAAATAGTTCTTAAGATTTTTTTTCGATAACGCATAAATCCTCAGAGTTGAGTTATGTCGCGCACATGGGAACGAAAGTAACAAGCAAATCAGGTTGAACTTTTTACCACTGCAGCGATGAACAAGCTAACAGGTAACAAAGTGAGCACTAACGAAGGTTTCGATCAGGCAGCTATGATCTCCGATTTACACTGCGAGACAACGGCTAATAGGACAAGTGCATCGCGCGGTGTGCATGCCGCCAGTTATCGCTAGTACTCATTGCGGTTACCTACCGAGGAATGGCCAGGTTGAGTTAACACCCACATACCTTCGCTGTCGACTTCGTCGGTTTCGACGAGACATCGCCGATTGTTTGCTGAGCGTCTGGTGGCGTCCACGTCCAAGCGACTGCTGCAGCTGCTGGCCGCACGCTGACGATGTAGCTCGTGATTGTCACCATCATCATCATCCTCTGAGCCTGCTTGGTAATGACGTAGTACGTCGTCAGTCGGCAAGAGGCGCTCGACGTCGTCCTCCTGTTGAGAGTTGGACGCGCTAGCGCTGGCTGGCGTCGCGGCGCCATGCTCGACTTGGAGACGACGTCGATAGACGACGACGATGACGACGATGGCAACGAGCATTACAATCGACGACGTTCCAACCGCGATCAGGAATGCTGCAAAGTCTGTACGTTTCACAATGGACATTTACGTTATACGAACTGGTCACTAGTCCCAAGGAACACTATAATTCGAATATGGTTAGGTTCCATTTCGCCAAAGTCAGGGCCCGCTATATCCAAGGGCCATCCCGTAGCCGAGGTCCGCCATAGCAAAAATGCAATTTATCCTTATTCCTAACCTTATCACTAACCCTAACCCTAGCTCTAACCATATTTCTATTCCCTAACCCTTGCGCTGTTTGGACTAGTACCTTTTCGGACAGGTTAACTGTCTCCACGTTATAGCTAAAAGCGTTCGCACGCGTGCAATGAGGTAAAGTAAAACAAACTAGAACGAGCTAGAATAACTGTTAAGACGACTTATTTTGTTTCTCCGTTCGCAGTACATGCAAACCCCTGCGATAAAATAAAACTTTTCTGCAAATGTGTGGCGCCAGTAAACGACATCTGTAGCTATTATAGCCAGTTTTACTTTTGTTTGAAGATACAACTACGCTATACAACGATGCTGTGTCTAGACTCTAAAAAATTTCAAAAGAAATACTTTTGTAGCTGAGGACGGTTGCACACAAAAAAACAGATCTGAAACAAGCTAAGGATTCGAGTGTACTGCGATAAAACAAAGTAGTAAAGTACGTTGTTGTACAGTCATTTCAATTTGTTTATTTCATTTAATTTGGTCTTATCTCAAAACGTATCTTGTACATCCGTTATACTCGGCCGCAGGTTGGCTGTGACGCGTTGACGCCCCGCCACCCCTTTCATTCGATCTCAGTCAATCACAGCAATACGCAAAGTGAACTGCCCAGATAAAGGATGACTTAAACGAAGAATGAACGACACGTGAAATTCGAATACGAAACTAATGCACCAGTAACCGAAACTGAAGACAAAAGTATCGCTAGCAGCGTTGCGCATTTGGGGTTAATTTTTATTCTCGACCGACACGTTTTTTTCTGCCTCTACCACGGTCATAGACTTTCGATCGCGGTGCCGTAGAGCTAGACTACCTGTAGGCGCACTTGACGTATTGTCCATGACTCTGAAGTCGTGTCTCCTGCGACTGTTTTGCGCTGTTGTCGACCGCGTGCTGTCTGCAGATTTTCGTTGCAAAACGTTTTCGTCTGTTACCAAAAACAATCGCGTACAGTCGAGGTACAAATTATACACAAAGTTAAACTTTGATTTAATTGCTTACAAAATCAGAATTTATTTTTTAATATTTATAATTTAGCTAATTTTGCTGTCGACAGTGTTTTCGGCAAGACGTCCTTCACGTGCGAATAAGAAGCGTCTGCAGTATTCTCACTCTGTTAGGCCTATTTATTCACACTAAATAAATGCCGAAAAAGTTTGACAAATATCAAGGATAAACCTCAGTTTAGCCTTTCGTTTATGGTATATAACTAACATATAGATTATTGCATTTGCAACAAAATACTGTACGTACAGTATTGTAATATATTAGTTAAAAAGGGTCATCATCTGTTACTGCTCACACAATGGAATTACAAAACAAGCGTGTCCTGCTGTCGCAACGTACACGGCGAGACGTTGTCCATGTTTACGACCCTGGTTTCCGGTCACGTGACACGCTACGTTAGTGACAAAGCAAGAAACTGCATGGGTCGTGTTCAGTATCCAAGCATCATACATCAACGCTATGTCCACCGCTAAACAGTTCCAATTACAACGGACAATAAAGAAATACGTACAAAGCGCGACTTACAAAACAGACAGAACTTTCTGCGTGTGATGTCGCTACAGTCGCAGCGGCCGCAGTCGTTGTAGGCGTGGCTGCAGGTGCGTGGGCGTGGCCTGTGACACCACGTGACCAGCGTGACGTCATCGCAGTCGCCGACGCTGACTCCGGTGCGAGTCATGAGGCTGGTGACGTCACCGCGAGCCACGTCAACGGTGACGTCACGCACCTGGACGTGACGCAAGCAACCGACGAACCCACCCGCAACCACTGAACATAGCACATCACCAGCCAATCAGCCAGCAACGTTACATTGCATTCATCGCTTTATAACGATACACACAGACTGAGTGTAGGCTATTTCGTGGACAGATCGCCTGACCAACGACGAAATACTACAAAAAATAAAGTCCGATACTTGCTATAGCGCTTCTTACATGAATAATTCAGACTCGTGGCCAGAAGTGCTTTAAAATCTCGGAAGGAGCAGCTGGCAGTTGGCATGAAACAATGACATCGCAGCGCACTATGCGGCCACCTATTGCCCGCGTCAGCGAACAACATGACCGGGTGTTTTCAGCTGCCCCACTCAGCCACACTAGGCCTTCACCCGGTAGCCTGTAAGATACTAATCTTCAATCCCGCCGAGGGTAGGAGACTGAGTTGATCTGAGCACACAGTAGGTTAGCAATTTGATCAAGGTTCCATACAAGTGACTTGCGGTGAGAATTGAACCGTAACCTGAAAGTTACAAGTCGACAGCAACTGTACTAAACTACAAAACAAAAGCAGCGAATCTGCACGAAACAGTGAACCGGAAACAAAAACGATTCATTGGTCAGGTCCTTTTTACCCTTCTGAACGGGATGGAATAAGTACAAGGTATCTACGTACGGGACGCGTTGTTAGGGTCAGAGCCGATGAAACTGGTACGACCGAACTGAAGCGGCGAGTCTATGAATGCAACACTCCGCAGTCGATCGACCTCCAACTGCGCAAACCTGCAACCACGTGTCGTACAATAATCACCGTCGCCGGTAGATCAACCAGTTGATGGCATTAGACTGGTGTAAAAAAATTAGTCGATGAGACTGCGGTAAGCTTATAAAAAATTACATATGGCCTACAGAATGTAGAAACTACACGTCTTGTACACTCGCAGTGATATCCGTCTGACGGGAGAAAAATTTTTACCCCTTCCCAGCCAACTAGCGCGTCTGGGGAGTGTCGTATTGCTCCCCCAACGAGGTCCGGGGTAAACACCAGCCGCAAACAATTTGTGAGCAGTCTAAAACGACTTTACTTGCGCGGAAAATGGCGCAGCTCTAAGCAATTCTAGGTGCACGCATTTCTCCACTTTCAGAGATAAAGTTATCTGTGTTACCTACCCAAAACTTCAATGGCGACATCGCTGACATGCCCCATATCCCCAATCGAATGACACCCACGTGTAAGCAACTGTGTCAGATCAGAAGAAAACGACTTTTGCAAGGTTGTCTCTTTAGTGGTACGTTATGCGACCAAACATGCGAGTATAATTTATAAAACTTCTTTATTCAGATGAAATACGTAAACTTGGGAGGTTGGCCTACACACGTTTTAGGGAATTAACATAACTTCGGTGCCGTAAGTTTAATCAATTCGGTACTGACCCGTCTTGTATAAGCAGGCGCACATCGTGCCAGTCGCCGTCGTTCAAAGAACTGCCGACGTTCAGCTGACGATTGGCCGCAGAGATCGTCAACGTTACTCGCCCGTCGCGAAGCACCAGCTAAGCAGATAAATACGCACAAAGCATGTCTCGCAAACAAAATCATCAACTGCAAGAGTCTATAAAAAGTTGAAACTGCACTCCCTCTCACAGAACGTTTTAATTTTCGTCACGATCATTGTTGCGCTGCCAATACACGTCTAATTTTTCAGATCGTACAATAAGCTTTCTGGGGAAAATGGACAAATAGGCCGCCACAAATTATATTTCTCACTGATTTTGTTTAAGCAAAATTCAGCGCTACTTACTTTCTCGCCTAATTTTTTCCGGATCGAGTCGGGTTGGGTCCATAAACTGGTGGGTTAGGTCGGGTCGGGTCGAGGAAAAGTAACTCATAGGAGCGAAGCTGACCTGTACGAGTCCGTGTGTGGAAGGCTGCGTCAAGGCGTCATTTGCGACGCTCGTAGTCGTCAGGACGCGCGTATACGTAGACACCAGCAGTCCGTCCGGTTTGACGCTGGCGAACGACATGCGGAAATTGAACGCGTCGGAAACCGAACGATGTGTAAGCCGGATGAACGCTCCTGGTCTAGTAAGTCGCACGGCACTCAGGGCGAGGCTGTGACAGCCAAAGTTCGGTTGTGGTCGCCGCGACCCAACGTCAGCGTAAACCACGCGCATGTCATCGGCCAGCTGATCAGCGGAACCGGAAATACTTCCATCATGGCGGCCGCTGGCAGCAGCCGTTTCATGGCGGTGAAGGCGCTGTAGAATGTTGACTTCGTTGATGTAGACTGAACGAAGACAACCGACGAAGTTGCGCCATTTGTCGCCGGCAAACACGTCTGCGATAAACAATATGACCTAGTGCAATAAAATTTAAAGCGAAGAATATCTATCCGCACCACAGTTACAATAGTCATCTTCTAGACAGCATGTCTCACTGACTGTAATTTTTCATACAGTTGTTGTTTTATCAAATTTATTGACAACTGTTTTTATGTCGTGTGTTCTTTTGCACTGTGCAATTGCGACCTGTCACTTGTTTTTATTAAAAGAAATATTTGATTAAAATCGCATGTTAGGCAAAATCGTTTTAACGCAAACCATTTCGCCTATAGTCATTCATTTTTCCGTAGCGTGGTCTGTCGTCTGTCTGTCTGTCGACTGTCACATTTCTGCACACTACTTAAACCGCTCGACGGATGTACATGCCACACACTGACACATTATGTTAGACAGAGGTCCTTCGTGTCTTAGCGAAAGGAGAGGTTCGACGGCTTAAACCCTCAGCCCAAACTTGCACTTGTCTACTTATGATTCACCAGGGGGTAGCACAGATGAGTAATTTTGTCTCTTAAAGAATGCTTTCAATGACTTGTTTTTAGGACATACTTAGTCCTCCTATCTTTCACTATAGTATCTGGAGAGTTATAAGTACCTATTATCCCAATCCACGCAAACGTGACGACCGACAGCTTCTCGCGTTTGTATATCACACACCAGGCAGAACACGCCGTCGATCACGGCCGTGAAATAGATACATTTCAACACTGTCTGTGCATTATGATTTTTCGTTTCACTCATTGTAGACCGTGTTGAAACATGTAGCTACTTACCTTGTGTCCAGTTCCTGGCGTTAGTGGCGCAACATTTAGGACGACTTTGAGGGACCTGGCGATGAGCGCCGCCGAAGAAGATGGAAGGAGCCAAGCGGAACCTGGACGCGTTGTGTTCTAGCGTCATGCGCTCGACGTGCGTGTCCACTGATACTACGACCGCCTTGTCGTCCTGGTACAGCACCAGCACTCTGTGCCATCTGAACACACCGGCAGCACGGGCGTAACTATCTAAAAGTGGGGTTCTGAGATTGGGTCTGGGGTTGGAAACGCCTCAGTGGAGTTCAGGGGCAAAGCCGGGGCTTATAAGGACCCGTCATAGTCGTCATAATCATTATCGTCATCATTCATGTCTAATAACACAGAGAGTCACGACGAAAATACAAGTACAATCCAAGAACTATTACAAAGTGTTCTAAAAGACAGAAAGGTTAATGACACCTACTCCTGCCTAAGCCTATACCAGTACATCTAAAACAAACAAAAAGTCTATCAGCATAAGCACTTTTGTGAGCAACGAACTGAAAACAGAAAATGCATGCATACATCAGTATTTATGCTGAAATGACCGAACATAAAACGCCTGAAACCACACTGACTGAATTAGAATGCAGCTTAAACCTGTAGTCGTTGAGCTGGCTGCCAAGGTAGACCAACAGTTCGCTATACATGTTATCATTGATGGTCGCTGATGACACGTGTAGTGTGCCGTTGCGAAGCGACAAGTCGAAGTAACCTCGCAATGGTGGAGCGTGCACCAGTCGCACCAGCAAACCTTCGCTTGACACCGTCTATATACACCATTCAAAGTTGATACGTAGAAACCTGAGATCTAGAAAAAGTCTCGTGCTTCTTGTTGCAGCCTATGAAAAAGTAGTGATAGGAAGCGGGAAAATGTTTAATTTTTAAAAAATTTTATATTATTGCATTTTATGTCGGCTGATATTACACAGAAACTCACGAAGAACAAATTGACTCGTTAAACAAGAACAAAAGTAAAGATACTGCAGCATTACAAATTAGATGTAAACGTTCTTTTTAGTACCGGGTAGGCGTAACATTTTCCAGGGTACAATAAACTAGAGATGAATCGATGTGGCCTGGTAGCGACGACAAACTCGACAGTGTTGTTTTCAGCACCTTGCTAAGTTTGTCTGTTTTTTTCTCTGCTAACTCATGAATCGCTGTCGATGGAATTTTGCACGAACACGATTGTCGACAACCGCAAGTACCCCCATTAAATTTCTAGATTATAGGTCAAAGGTCACGATCAGAGAACTGGATTTTCCGATACTTTACTACAATACGGATTACGAATACTGAGATAAGACTACTGCTACTGGCTCCGGCTAGGCAGGCCAAGCTAGACCGATAGTTATTAGCCGACGCTGACGTCATCTTACTATAATGGACGGAAAGTCAGTTTATCTGTCTGTCAGCCCCTTCTAGCGCCTTTCCTGTTGCACGGTCATGGACCCCGACCGCGGCGTTTGAGTCCTTGGGCTTTGGGTACGTGCCACGGCCCTCGGTCGTGGTACGTGCCCCCACCTTGCCCTCCACCTGCCGCCACGGGCAGCCTTAGGGGACGGGGGTTGAGTTGCCGGGTCTTCTTTTCCCGCTGATTCTGTCAAGTTCGTCAGTATAGTGCTCAGCTTTGTTGTGAATGACGGGCCGACGGCCACTTAAAGGTTTCAGCCTAAGGCTGCGTACAACCCCTCCCGAATTCTTGCGTGCATTTATTTCACTAGCAAAGTAACCCGCCCGTAGGGCGGGTACTTTGCTACTTTTTTGCTAGTTTGTATAAATAAAACAGCATGCCACGGCGGTTACTGCGGACAGATTTAGCCTTGCGCAAGGCTTGACAGAATAGTTGATCTTGGTCTCTGCAGATGTTGTTTTCATTTGTATCAGTGACAGAGAAACCTTGAAGTCGAGAGCCACGCGTGACGTGAGACGATGTCTGACCATTGACTGATGTTGATCGACGTTCACGACCAACCAATCGGAACCGTGCAACGTCAACGACAACAAGTCTATACAACACATAATAATCAATCAATCATCTCAGCCCGTCTCAGCACTATGCTATTCACTCCCAGTTCAGTTGCTTTTATGCGGCCGTCCGGACAAATAAGTAAGTAATTTATATAGCGCGTTAGTTGCAATAACCTGGAACGCGCTTGGTGTGCTAGTAAAACGAGAATTAACAAATAATTTGAGCAGAGCTCATAAGACGCGTGACAGCCTTAGCAGTTCCTGTTCGCAGGTTGTCCAGGTCTATTTCCAGCCATGTCAGCGCAATTCACTCTTGAAATGTGCGCCACAGTCGAAAATTGCTTAAACACTAAAACTTCTTATTTTGGGAGTTCAAAATCATTTGAGGTCATCGATGTTGACACCGTTAAAAATTTTGTCACTAGTGCTTGTTATGATAAGCAGTACACTGTTTTCACGCTAAATGAGCGAATAGGGGTAAAATCGCCACTTTTTAGGGGGGTTGCCGTTTTGACTCGCGCCTCCGCAGGCCTCCTTCAACCTAGGGGGTCGCGACTTAAACTGCTGAAATCGGCGTTTAATGCTGAACATTTCATACGCAGATTGTCTTGGTCTATCTCTAGCCATTCCGGTGCAATTCACTCTTAAGATGTGCGTTGCAAGCCAAAATCGCCAAAAATAATTTACCAAAACTTCACTTTTTAAGGTTCAAGGTCACCCAAGGTCATCGATGTTAATAAATCTAAAAAGCCCGTTATTAGTGCTTGTTATATGATACGTAGCATGTCTGTACCTATCTGCAACCGTTTTCACACTATACGAGCCAATAGCGGCAAAATAACATCTTTTCAGAGGGTACCTCTCTTTAATGCCCTCGTTAAAGGAATATTCCTTCACGCAGGGGCACAAAATTTTGTCACGATAAACTAGAGTCCTCGGGACAGCCCACAGTGAAGATTTTGTAATCATAGCTTGCACCGATTTGATCCAGATCACGAGTGTGACAGACGGACGGACGGACAGACGGACAGACGGACGCTCAGACCATAGCTAAGACGCGCGAAGCATTCTGCTGTCGCGCGTAAAAATGTTTCAGATAGCATTCTAAAGGTTGATAGTGTCGAGTGTGTGCTGCATTTAAGAATGTTCGGAAGAGCGTTCCATGTAGATGGACCGGCATGTCCAAAAGCACTGCTTCGACATTATGGGTTTTACGCGTCCATCCCTCTGCGCTCCCAACCACATATGAAAAAGGCGTGGTTTAAGTACGATAGTGCAATGTCTGGAGTGGTATAAGCTCGTACTGCGTACTCGCTTACTCACTCCAGCAGTGCGGTGTCTAGTACTAATAGCATTGAGCAGCTAGCAATGCCGTACAGAACGAGTATAAGTAAGTAAGTGAGTGAGTAGGCTAAGTAAAACGAGAATTTATACAGCGCATAACGTTAAAATTAACCTCTAATGCGCTGGTGCTATACTATGTAGTTGAACCAATTTCTAGTTTCCCCTTCATTCCATATCATCATCATCATCATCATATAGGCATCGCCGAAAGCTAGGACAGACCTTTACTGCGGCAGCGAGGTCCCTCGAAGCCGGTGCCGTAGCAGTCGCAGGTCGGTGTGACGTAATTGTTGACGCAGCGGCCGGAGTTCGCGCAGTACGAGGATGACCTATGTGTGATAGGTGACGTTGAACACGCGTCATGGCACTGACGCTCGACACCCGACGCACGGTACAGCTGCACACCTGGCCACGGACTAGCGTCACACGTCACACGCAGGCGGCGCATGCAGCCGACGAATGACGTCATTGTAGGTGACGTCATCAATGACGACGGATTTGATGTAGCCTGTTCCTCTGCTGGTCGTCGCGACATCGCAGCGAAACCTAAACCGCAACAGTACGTTTGCACGAACATGAACATCAACAACCAAAAAAAACTCCATTGGATTTCAAGGTCATCATAGGTCGAAGGTCAAGGTCCGATAACCGGATTTTCGAATACTTTACCATTGTGACATAGAGCCTTGCTGCTAAGCAGGCGCTAGGCGGATAGATTGGCCGACGCTGACATCATTGCTATACGACGTACGTAATCGCAGCATACCATGGCGGCTACAGCGCACAACCTTCCAACCTTCCTTTCGCTAAGTTTGACAATTTAATTACTGTTTAGTCACTGGTTTTCTCCATGTGTCTGACAGTGCCGTTTTTCTGTCATGCTGCAGACGGGGTTTAGTCTCAATGCACACAGATACAGGACACCTGCTAACCAATTCACATCGGCACCGCCAATCGTGCTTTTCAGCCAACGTCTCGAGACATTTCCGTCCCGCCCTTGATATCCGTGTGGGCTTGCAATGTTTTACCATTTGGATCGCTTTAAATCGCCACAATACGAGTCCTAGACTGCGAGAAACCGAAAAAGAAAACATACTTTCAGTTCCAACTCAACCCATTGAAAACATAACCCAACCCAATCCAATGGCAAATCCCACGCGCGTGAAACTCAGAATCAATAATTAAAGGACTAAATGCAAGAAAGCGTTGACCTAGTCCATGGCAAAGTCACCATCGTGTCCGTAATGTTCAATGTGGGCTCATGCCGCGCAGCGTTAACTAGGTCTACACAAAACTTTGACTGTGCTACAACGGGCGTTGATGTATTACGAACGCCGATACTCGATAGACGCACATCGTCAGTTATCCATCGATCTTTAATTACGCCTTCAAGACGCTGCAGGCTGCAGGCTGCACGGAGTAGTTATCCTGCTGATTTGGCCGTCAAATGCAGCGGAAATTCAATTACCAGCATTTAATGCTTCGGCTGCACGTAGTGATGCAAAATGATGTTCGCTGTCTTTCAAACAGTTCGGACGCTCATAGTGCGCACAGCACGTAATCGCAATCTAATTCGATTATTATATACATCTTTATTTCGCTATCAGAATAGCAGTAAAATAAACTTAGGCCTAACTAAACTAAACCAAACATAACTAAAAATGAGAAAAATGTCATACGATGATACGATGTAGGAGTCACAGCAACCTCAGATCGTTTAAATCCTTATCGGCAGTTCTAAACAACAGACTGTGTAGAAAGTTTTGGCTGTTGATAAACCTGGACAAGAAACTGTGCTTCCGTCATTATCGTTAAGTGTAACAGACTTTTGACTTTGTGCAAAAATGGCGTTCGCTGAGTACAAGCCGACAATCACAGCTAGCGTTCATTCTAGAAATATGCATAAGCTTAATATCCTCGGCTTCCTCGCACCTATGGAACGGCCTTCTGTCGGGTATTACTACCCACGCCTACCCACGGAGGGGTGGCCAGGCTGAGTTGATCTGGGTGGCTGGTTACATACCGAGATAGTTTACCTGTTTGCTGACGGTTACCCATCTAAGTACTAAAGTATAGCTCCGGTGTCGACCGTCGATTTACTTTGTTGATGCGACCAACGACGTTACTGACTAAGCCAAACTACCATCCACCGTGGTGCTACTGTGGGCTTCGCTTATTCGTAGGCAAGGAGGATTAGAAAGGAAAGTCAACCTATTGACACATAGGCATCGCTGCAACTGATATCAGTAGCCGACACCTTGGATGCGCTATAGAGTATGGACAGTTGGACACAATGTGACGCTACGGACAACAGCCTCAGGTCGCACATTAATCTTATAGCGAGTGCCTACATAAAAAAAAACAAAAACTAAAATCACACTAAATTTCGCACTTGATTTTGTTTTGGGCAGTTCTGAACAGTTCTACGTAGGCCTAGTTTTAGGCCTGCCCAAACTACCCAAAGCTGCATAAAATAAATTCGCATGCGAATTTTAATATAGTTTTAGTCTAATTTAGTTTAGTTTAACCAACGACAAATTGTGCAGTAGACGGGTTTATCGTTCAACTTTCTTCCCGCCCTTTCTTATATCCTCCCTTCTTTTCCTTTTCGTCCACTATTCCCCTTTTGCCTCCTCTCACTCTCCGCTTAATGCGGTTAGGTGGCATATTCAGCTGTCAACACGCTTATAATTACCGAAAAAACGTAGCAAATAACTTTATATGTTCTAATAAATCAGGCTTGTTGTAGAAAAAATTTTGTTCAAAAAATTTTTGTTAAATATCATTAACTGGGTGTTTGAACTTCCAAACCCTTTTTGCGTACACCATGCACTGGGGGCGACATTCAGACCTTCGGGCGTGTTCGTTCAACTTCTAAAATATGTACTACGACCAAAGACTAAAATAGCGGAAGCTCTAGCAATCGTATGGCATACATGTAGCTAGTGCAGACAATAGAGCGTTTTCAGATAGGTGTGGTTTCTTGCTGATGAGTTTATTGCAGACGAGTGACAACCTGGCCTGCGTGCAGCCTGCAGTTACGAGTATGCGAGAAAAGAAACATCATGTATGCAGTAAAAACTAATGTTAATGACTCTGCACGAGCAGCCATGGCAAAAAGCTAAGCATTGATACCCATACTCCACTTTGTCGCGATTTGTTGCAGATTTGTAACCTGCTGTGCACATGTTGTACAGCTTGTCGTAGATACGACTTGGGCCTATTTCATGACGTAGACATACATTGTCCAGCTATCTCTCACTATAGTGTCTGGAATGTTTTAAATGTCCATAATCTTATTCCACTCAAGCTTGACAACTAATAGCGTGTCGCGTTTGTATATCTCACGTGTGTCCAGGCAGAACACGTTGCCGATCACGGCCATGAAATAAGTACGTTTCAACACGGTCTACTGTGTATTATGCCTTCTCGTTACATTCGCCTAATACATTGTAGACCATGTTGAAACCTATACATGTTGAATAACAAATGGAAGCAACTGGAGCCTGGGTTCAACAAAAGCGCTTCGTCGGTGTTGTCGTAAGTAAGTAAGTAGCACGCACATGCGCACACACACAGCTGAAAGGTGTTAGGCTAACTACCTGCGAGACTGATGAGTAGAGGTCGAGGCGTGTCGTCTGCATGGTCGGTCTGCAGGGGCACCGCGGCACATCGACGTAACATAACGGATTTGTTGTTATAAATGTTGTCAACGGACGCTGTGAGTCGAAGCGACAACTCGTCAACGACTACGACAACGCGATGCCACTCGTTGTCGTTCAGACCTGGACCAACATGCATAATAATAGTAACAATAGTACAGGACAATGTGTACGGTGTTGTTACCCTAACACTCTATAGTATATCTGATGAAGCGCCTCACGACCGCCGACCTTTGGATCAAGCCAGTCGGTCGGCTTGATCCACAGATCCGTCTAATTTTTTTTTGTTTTTACTGTCGTATCTGGACTCACTGATTTGTCTATTGTTACATTGTCTTGCATGGCTTTTTTTGTTTGTACTGCCTGTCATGGCGAATAAACTTCATCATTATATTCAGCACCGACATTATTTTATTACTACTCTGCTTCAAAGCTGATACTCATTACCCGTGCCACGCAATAGCAGTGGCTCGAGTAATGCCATCGTATCATTCGTATGTTGTCCGTCTGTCTGTCCGTCCGTCTGTCTGACTGTCTAATGTGACGCTGAGTGGTCATATAAGTTGCATGTTCGACAGCGAAACGTGGCGCTACAAACTTGCAAAAAAGTTGTGTTTTATCGCACGGGTTCGCATGCACTGCAACAAAACAAAATGCGTTGCTTCACAACTGTTCTAGTTTGTTTTATTAGTCCGCCCGAAAGCGATAGCTTGCGGAAGCGACTTAAGTTTTGCTGTGGTTTATTTTTTAGTCCGCCCGAAAACGATAGTTTTCGGAAAGACTTCTGTTTTGCTGTGGTTTATTTTCTTTTTTTTCTCGCCGCGTAATTTCCGAGCTCCGTGGGCCGATCGCCGCGAAATTTTGCACGATGCTCCTAAGTATGTTCAATTTTATAATCCCGGGCCGAAATTTGGGGGA
>Ga0209367_1005593_pt1 | contig 17411 bp, 12 predicted proteins | sample WorMetLIZISLAND2_FD_187412 | JGI IMG/M metagenome (GOLD analysis project Ga0209367, IMG submission 187412) | Marine gutless worms symbiont microbial communities from Max Planck institute for Marine Microbiology, Germany - Olavius geniculatus... ... | reverse complement strand
ACCACGTACCATGGACTGCATACAGTCCCTCCCAAACTCTTGCATGTATTCATTTCAGTAGCAAAGTAACCTGCCCACTGATATTTTCATATGCAGGTTGTCTTAGTCTATCTCCAGCCACTTTGGCGCAATTCACTCTTGAAATGTGGGTGCGAAAAGTTCACTTCAAGGTTATTCAAGGTCATCGATGTTGACATTTCTAAGAAGCTTGTCATCAGTGCTTGTTATGATAAGCAGCATGTCTGTGACTATCTGCACCCATTTACATGCTAAACGAGCCAATACCTGTAAAATAACATCTTTTTAAGAGTGGGTGCTTTTCTTTTGTTCCTTCATTCTTGGGAACCCCCTTTACCCTGTGGCATGAAATTTTGTCACGAACTACTAGAGACTTGAAGTCTATCTCACCTGGGCTTGAATAGGTACCGGGTTATGACAGACAGGAAGACAGAATTGCCATATAGCTAATACACACTATATGCTAACTTTCACGTTTAAAAATCACCTTTTTCTTTTAGCTTTGGCATGCAATTTATCTGTGTTGAAATCTAGCAATTTGGGCAAAAAATTTTTATCAGATTACCTAGAACTGGGTTTGGAACTAAAGTTTGTGGCCTGACAGATTCGTAATTATAAGTTGTTTGTGTTATGTGTCTTGCCTTGCCTTGCCTTGGAGAAGTCCGTCGATTATGACGACGACGCTGTGCTAGAGGTCAGTCAGGTGTGGCTTCGGAGGTGGCTACGAAGCCCGAAGTCTGATGCACAGACTCTGCTACAGATGTGACAAGTGGCACTGGAAGAAGAAGTAGATGCTGCATGTCTGCTTTCAGCATCAGCAGCATAATTGGAGCGAAAGATGGTCAAACCCTGATTGCATGTGGTACGCCAAGTATTGCGGTCAGAGGCAAGGACTTCTAGTTGCTCGGGCGGTATGCCGCACTTCTTAAGTGTGTCTTTGATGTGGACAGAGAAGCGCTTTTTCTGACCTCCGGCAGACCTCTGACCCTGCTGCAATGTGCCGTAGAGGAGACGACGGGGGAGGCGATATGATGGCATCCTGATGACATGTCCGAGCCAACGAAGTTGCCTCTGCATGATCCATGATTTTATGCATCTTGCAGTGATCTAATGGCCAACTGTTATCTGTTACAGGTTGTCTGCTTAGAGTCTTGTGGCAAGAATCTGTACTTTGGTACTGATGATTGGTAAGATTTTCAATTTACATTTATTTGTTTTTTTAACAGACTGCATAATAGTTTTACAAGCAATTAAAATATTGAGATTTTTCTACTTTCTGGTGACAATTACTAAGTGAATTTTGCGGCTCAGTCAAAACTTACATAAATTGTGTTTGTTTTTTTACAATGTTGGCGTTATGTATGATCTAATGGTGGATTTTAGGTTATCATTTCCAATTTGATCTTTATACCACTGGACTTGCATAGCTATAGTGAATCTGAACTCAGACTGTAGTCATGTCCAGTGCACAATTGTTCTGGGGTGCATTGCTGCAAGGTGAAAATGTCATAAATGCTTACATCTTGTAAAGGAAAATTGTTACAGTGCTGACATTTGCACCAGTAGCTAACTTTTGCACTGAAATGGTTTATACACCGTGTCTCAAAAAAACAGTCCTAATTGTTTTTGTCATAACTTTGTCAAATTTCCACCAACTTTGATATTTTTTGGCAAAAATATGGCTAAGGGGATAAAATTATGCAAGATGCACTAATTTTTCACCTCACCCAATTTCTGTCAATGCACTACCATGTGAAACACAGATGCTCCAGATTGTTACATTACACGGTGGTTATTTGTATCAGATTGCTCACTTTTGCATCATCAGTTTGACAGAAGGTGCCACGTGGTTTAATAATTTTGTGGTATTAAATATTTCACCGTAAAATAACAAAATAGCTGAGTGACAAGCTCAAAATATGTCTAATCAATGAGTAAATGCCGTTTGATCAGTTGATCATTGATTTTGCCATCATCCAGTAGCCTTGCACCGAAGTCATTGTGTCTTTGAGCATAAATTTTGATTATTTACCTGGAAATGAGTGGTTACATAAGTTTATAACTCTACTAAATAATTTACATTTATGTTTTTTTTGTGCTGAATTAAGTTATTACAACGTTTACTTGAGACAGCAACTCGGCTTTATGCAACAATTTGGAGCATGTATGTTTTACAAGGTAGTGCATTGAAAGAAATTAGGTGAGGTGGAAAATGAGTGCATCTTACATAATTATATCGTTCTGGCCATATTTGTGCCAGAAATTATCAAAGTTGGTTGAAATTTGACAAAGTTATGACAAAAACATTTTTGACTGTTTTTTTCTGAGAGTGCACGGTGTAGAGTTATTGTTAATGCTTGGATTCTGGTGATCTGCTCTGCGCACTGCAGCTTTGTGATTCATTATCTGATTGAGGAATGCAGCTCGGCCAATGGCAGAGTTCAGTTTGTCAGTGCGAAACAAGGACACAAACACCTGGGATTGGTAGGCTGTTTTTTTTCTTATGCTTTTTATCACTTGTTACTACAGGTCTGTCTTGCTGTAATGTGCAGATAGTTTATTTGTTTGTCCATCATACCTCTCTGGCGCTTTCTGTGTTGCATGGTTGTGGACCCTGACCATGGCGTTTGAGTCCTTGGGCCTTAGGCACTTGCACTCCCATCTTGCCCCCACCTCACCTCTCGGGCAACCTTAAAGGGGTTGAGTTGCTGGCTGACCATCAGTATAGTGCTTAGTGCAACATGTAGTGCTTTGTGGTGCCATCTGGCAAATGACGGTGACTTTAACATTTTCCTGCCTACTAATCTTGCACTTTACTGATTCAGTCTGGAAGTGTTAACATACTAACACTATTAACATATTTTTTGTAAATCAAAGAAATTGGGGATCCTACTGAAGATGGCCAATTGGCCATTATCCATGAAAAGGAAACTTTTTGTGTTATGAAAGCCCCAATTTTTATGGATTTTTATTAATTTGGTTTCATTTATGCTGCCATTTCTCCTGAGTGTAGCTGAGCAAATTTTTAAAATCATTTTTGTCTTTCTTGAATTCGAACTTTTTCTTAAAAAATTGCAAAACGTTGCAATTTGCTTTATAAATTAGCTTGATAACTGGGTATTTTCTATGGGTTGTATGTTATATTGCACTGCAGAAGAAGCCAGTTGTTCAGTTGAAGGCTGCCTCCGCAATCAACAGGATCATGGTTCTCTGCGATGCTACCCTGTCTCTGCTAAACATGCTCAATCTCGAGGTCTGTCATTTCTATCACAACAAGTTACACGTTTGAACATAATTACTCCCTTAAGTTATGTAATAGTCTCCGGAGAAGTAGCATTTATCTGACACTGTTTTTGTCAGTTGTGGCTTTAAGAAATGTACTGGCAAATGTGATTATTGTTGGCTGTTTTTGCTCGTAACTATTGTTCGAATATGGTAATTCTGTGCTCAATTTGGAGTCAGAAAAGTGCACTGTTTGAAAACCTACTTTTTATACCAGATTGTATCACTAGTTTAGTGTAAGCTGTTGCTGCTGCTGTTAGCACTTCAGCTTTTGTCACATTTAATTGCTTTTGCAGCTTTGCATATGATGGTCAGTCTACAGGTAGTTGAAAAATCAGTATTATAACTATTATTATTTTGTTGTTTTGTCATCATTGACATCTGCCATAGTTTTTTTATATTTTAAATATTAATATTAAATGTTTACTCTTACTGTTACATTTTGTTTTCTCATTTGTCAGCTACTGGTTAGGCATGTGAATCATGCACGAATGTGGATTGTTGGATTGATAATATTTTTTCAATTTGTATTAGGTTTATTAAATATTTTCTGACAATTGCAGCCGGTGATGAGTGGGGCCAAAGTGAAAGGCATCAGTGCTTTTTGTTTGAATGAAAACCCAACGAAGAGCAGTCCATTTAGTGTTGAGGTCAGTAGGTGTTCATTTTTGTATATTATAAGTTGCCGGAATCATCATTTCATGTACTGCTGTGCTATGTTGATTATTGGTATTTAAAACAGACACTGCATGTTGGCAGTGCTTGGTACAAACTGCACCTGGCCATTAGATTACTAACCTTGAGTTACTGCAGTGAAAAGTAAAGTAATGGCAGCTTACAGCCGGGCTTATTGATTAAAGTCCAAGTCACATCATTTTATGTAACTGTTATAAAGCGCTAATTGGTTTAATCAAATGGTGATTTGTCAATATCCTTAGTCTTTTGGTTGCTAATACATCTTAATACCCTAAAAATCAGGTTTATACTACTCACTTTTCCCTTTTCATGGTTTCGGCCAAATTCGGAACTGTGACATCACATGCAAGAGGGTTGCTAACTAGCTTTATTGCCTTGAGGTCAAATGCAGCTTAATTTGCGCTAAATAGCCTGAAAAAAGGGCCAAATTTTCCATTGATAGTTAACCCATTAAAAAACCGCAATGTTTCAGCACATCGTTAATTTTACAAACCGCACACCTTTAGTAGTGAACAGATATGCCGGTAAACAATGTCATAATTTCTGATGTCACCTCTGCTTTATTATTTGTACTGTTAATTGGACATTATTTTGAGTAAAACCAATGGATATACTGTGTTTTCAAATGCGAATGTCAGTTTGTCAACCAAGCGTTCTGTGAGTGACATCAGTGTTTGTGGCCCATTCGGGTGCGTTCGGCTGGCACAACATATTTGTAATAAAATTACTTAGCGATGTTTCCATTTCAATTATTATTATTTAGTGCTACATTCTACACATATTTAGCCAATATCGTTTTTTCTGCGACTTGGCCTTTAAGTTACCTACTTGCTGACTACCTAGAGATTAGGATTAACTTTAACCTTAGTACTTTGATTTGCTTGGTCCAGATGTCGACAGCTACCCGGTGCTCAGGTTATATTCATAATGACACTGCATAAACATACCTATTTTGAAATGTCACATAAGCACAAAAAAGTAAAGGTAACCCATACTCAAAATTAGCATTTGTCTCAGAGCTTATCCCGGTCAAATGCAGTCAGCCTGCAGATGACATTGTCATCAACCCGGTGGTCAGCTGCCAGTACTTTCTACCAGACTTGCAGTTACCTTCCTGGCCAGAGAGTGTCACTGCTCTTTGACTGGTGCTAAATTGTACTGCTTGGTGACAAAAGCATGTGTGTGTGAACAACTTGCCCAAGGTTGTTACCTGGCAGGCTGGAATCGAACGGAGGATCTTAGTGTCACTAGTTCAAAACGCTATCGTTACATCACCGAGCCACACACATAGTAGGGCCGCAGAAAATTTTGCCAAATTCTGCGGAACAGTTCACAAAATTCCATGGCTCACCGTGGCAAAATCGTCCAAATTCCACAGCTTACTGCGGCTTACCGCGGCCTTATGTTTGTGAGTAAACTGAGCTCTATCTTGTTGAGAATACTTTAGTTATTTAGTTCTTTTAGTGCTCATTTATGCATGGGCTGCGGGTCAAAGAAAATTATCATTTTGTTTTTCATTTTAAAAGTGCAGTCTGTCAAGTGGAATTGTGTTTATTTACGATTGTGCCGTATTGCCATGGCTATATTACTATATAGGCTATATAGTAGGGTTAACATATTATGGCAGTTTAATTTGATTTTTTCATGATATATTTAGTCTGTTTAATTATGTTATCAAGCTGATTATCATACTGATCATCGGTCATTGCTCAACTTTTGCAAAATTCCGCGGAACTATCAAAATTTCATGGAAAAGGGCAAATTTTGCAGCTTGGCTTGAAATTCTGCAACCCGCGGAAAACTTTGGGTCCTACACATTAGCACTGCTGATGTAGTAATGATGACATTGCTGCTGCTGCTGTCTATAGTCCAAATTCCATTATGCTGACTTTCACCGAAACTTCCCTGTGAGGAAAGTCATGGACACAAATCACGAAAGTCTCGGACACAAACTATCTCGACATGTCAAGATGTTTGCGACAAAGTTTGTGAGAAGTCCACGACAAACCCGTTTGTGTCGTTTTAATGGAATTTGGTCCGTCACAATGCACAGAAAGTCCACGACAAAGTCAGGGACAAGTTTTCGACAAAGTCGTGGACTTGTCACGGACACAAGTCATGAAAGTCGGCGACGTGATTTATGTCACGGACTTTCATGATTTGTGTCCGCGACTTTGTCGCGAAATTGTCCCGGACTTTGTCGCAGAGTCGGTAATGGAATTTGGGCTTATACAGGTTTGTGTGGCTCATCGTCGAAGCATTCAGTTGTACACAGTCTGTGAAGATCGCATCATTGCTCTAAAAGACGTTTCAGTCGCAGAATCTCCACTCACTCTGGTAATGTTTATTTTTACTGCTAACTGTATCATTGAATGTATACAAGTATGCTGGCCACAAACCTGAAATACTCACAGAATTCATGTAATTTTGTGCAACCTCATGGAAAAATTGTAACAAACAATATCGTGTCACCAGATGTGGTTTTGGGGATGCAAAAATGCTCTAAAATATGTGACTGATCCCTTATGGCAGGTGACAAGCCACTGCTTTGAGATGGCTTTTCACCCGTATTTTTTGAGCTAGTGCACTTTTGGATATCGCTGATTCTTGGTGTCAGTGCTGTACGTTTTGAAATTTGAGACACCTACCTGGTTTTTGAAACGAGGGGTGACCATCTGACTTTGGGTCAGCTAACTTGAGATTTACGCCTGATTTCAAAAACCGATTAACATCATTGTGCATGTGCGTGTTAACAGAGTGTGGATGGAGTCTATGTTTGTGTTGCATTCTCTTCCGAGTATAAAATCATCAACATGGAGACTGGTCATGTTCAGGACCTTTTCTCGTTTGATTCTGGGCACGTCATGCCCACCATCACAAAAATTTCACGGGTTCGTGTTGTGTGCATTGTAAGTTTTGTGTTGTTGTTACTGCCTGCAGAAACGTTATTGTTTTCAGCATTGTAGCTAAGTTTTTCTTTGTTTTTTCTGCAAACATGATAACCTATAGATTAATGAAATTTTAAATAAACATGTACTTCAACAGTTTCTTAAATCCTACTAAATATCAAGGTCATAAGTGAAAGGTCAAGGTCACATGGGTTTTTTATGTGTTTTTTGTTTACGTAGTACTACATGTATGGCTACTCATGGACAGTATTTAGCTTCAAGCAAAGCTTGACAGTTTAGTTATTGCTAGTATTATTAGTACGGTAATAATGTTAGCATTTTTATTGTAGATGTCTGATGACCTAATATACCAACGTCCAGCCTACAAGTTAGCAGTCATGTTGAGGCCATTGTTAGGTCAGAGAATAAGTAAATAAATTATATACCATGTTAACTGTAAGAAAATCTGGAATGAATTTGGTGTGCTATTAGAATGAAAAGTAGAAGTTTAAAGACTTGTGCGTGTCATGTTCTGTATTGCATGACAGGAGGAGTATCTGTTGAACGCAACCAGTGCACTGGGTGTGTTTGCTCATGTGAAGTGTGGAGCGTCCCTGAGACCGCCACTGCAGTGGTCCAACAACATCAGTCATGTTGCGTTCACGCATCCGTACATACTAACACTCAATGATGAATTTGTCACAGTTCACAGGTCCGTTTCATCTAGTGAAAGAGGTATTCCCGTAGATGACGCCGGTGTCGGATGTGACACTGATCTCTAAGTGTCTGAGCTGTCAGAATTTTCACTTAATTTTTTCTGCACGACAGCACGTATACTATAGCGCACATATGCTATTGCAATTTCGTCTCTCCGTCTGTCACATGGTTGGATCATTCAAAAATTGAGCAAGCTAGGGTAACAAAATTTTCACTGTGGAGTGTGGGCTGCCACAAGGACTTTCATTTTTTTGTGACAAAATATATATGCATATGTATTTGTTGGTTCAGTTGTAATCCAGTGTGAGTACTCTGACATTTCACGATGCTAGTATTTTGCTTCTCTGACAGTTGCAGAAAATTTTAGTTTTGGGGAGATGGGGACAGGCCTAATGCAGCTTGGGGGTGTAGCAATAATGTGCCGAACTAGTGACCCGGAGGTTCTCAATTTGACTCCAGCCCGGTGCACTGCCAGATAACGACCCAGGGCTAGTTGTTCACACACACATGTGCCTCTGTCACCAAGCAGTATAATTTGATATCGGCTTCACCACTGGGAAGGTAACGGCAGTATATGGGAGAGGTGTGGCCTGTCAGCGATATAGCTGAGCTGTGGCTCACCGCTCACTGTCGGCTCAGGGCCTTGAAATGGAGATGAGCATTGCTTTACAGACACAGAGCTGTTACAGAATACTGTTGACTACGGGAGTTTTATCTTTACCTTTACAGAGTAATTTCAGTAAAATGGGTGTATTAAACATACACTTTGTGTGTATGTGTATTATTAGTGAAAGTATTTTACGTCAAACTGTGGAATTACATTTTTCTTTCATTCTTGGATAGTGATGTATGTGCATTGAAAAGTTTGCATGTAATGTGCAGCATACTCGACCAGCAGCAGAAGCAGACAGTTCCGTTCTCTGGCGGTCGATGTATGGGTGAATTTGACGGTCGTGTCTTTGTCGCAACTTCACGTGATGTCTACTATCTGCTTGCAGTTCCCGTAGAAAAACAGGTCAGAATCGATATTTTACTTTTATTTGAGCTACAGAGTTGTCTGTTGCAAAACATTTACTTCTTGACTCCGCATTTCGTTGCTACGAATAACTCTTACAATGATGTTATTTGGTAGTGTTCTGTTGCATACTATTGTCAGTGTGTGATCTAACTTTGGAAAATCAATCATTGTGATGTAACTATGTATTAAAAGCAACAATTACATACAATGAGACTTCAAATTTTCCCCACTAATTTTTCATTTACGAGTTATAGTTGATAGTTGTAACAATGACATTCTGCCATTGACAGATTCAGTCATTGCTGAATGACCGTCGTGTGAACGAAGCATTGGAGTTGGCTCGCGGCGTTCATAAGACTGGGCTCAGTAAAGACAAGTTCACTGCGGTCAGTCTTAATCTTTCATTACTTACTCATTGCTTCACACATACACAGCGATGATCAGTCAGATATAATTTCATAAGCCACAAAACATGTTTAGGGTTGAATCATATCGTTTGGCAGTTATAAAACAACTGTTTCTGTGGTTGTTTTTGAGTGATGTTCAGATTATGATGATCCCCTAACAGGTTCCAAGAAAATTTTCTGATATTGCTGGAATTGCATTTTTTACCAGACTGACTTGGTCAAATAACTGATGGAATTTATATCAAATGTGCTATAATGATGTGCAAAAAAATTCATTGAATATGACCAAAAAAACTTTTATGTACCTTGACGTTTCAACTTCCATCAGAAGTCTTCATCAGAAGAATGTATGCATCATTTTTTTCGGTTTTTGGCACAGTAAGTAGATGTGCCAAGAAATTGGTCGTATGTGACACGCGTGCTGAGTTGGTAGCTGCCTTCTTCACGGTTCATGGCTTGTTGTTCTTTCTTGCAAATGTGAATTGCCTTCTTGATCCATTTGAGTGATAAACTGGGTTGATGCATCGGTGACCGACAGAGAACCCGACAGAGTCGAGCCACCGTATGAAAATTGTGGGCGCTAATTATCATCGTGTGCAGTGCGTCTGTTAATTGTGTATGTTAGATGTGTCGGCGTATTGAGCAGCAAGCTGGCTTTGTGGAGTTCTCACAGCTGCACTTCAATGAAGCTCGGGAACTCTTCATCCAGGGTCATCTCGACGTCAGAGAAGTATGACTATTACTAATTTAGGAAATATTTATGCTTGTTGAAGTGAGTCGTCTGTCCACTGTGGCCTGACAGTTTGTTTTATGTTTTTATTACTATGGTAATTTTACGTTTTTCGGCAGTTGCCAGTGCTCGTCAGGCCTCTCTGAGCAGCTCACTTATTGTGTTACGATTATGTCACTGTCGTTTTTTTGTTGGCAACTGAAAATACGTACGTGCATACATTATATTGTCTATATTTCTAAAAACTGATGTATATTCTGAGTGCATTGCGAAAAGCTGGAGTAGAATGAAGGTTCTTGATGTGTGGGACATCTGATTCTAAATAATTGGACCATAGACTCAGACATCATGCTTCCAAAACTGGATCTAGGTCATTACGACAAAAGCTTCATGAGTTTTGGAGGTATGAAGCTGGCAGCATTTAGATGGTGTTGCTAAGGTATGTCAGCCTGCATTGATGAAAAATGGCATACTTAAGGGTAGTGAGCAATTTTGTGCTAGTTTTTATCTTCACAGGCAGCTGTTCAGGATGCTACAGTGCGTGCTTGGCGTACTCATGTTGTGTATTGGCAGCTGATCGGTCACAATTGTACCTGGGGCTAATGCTGTGTGGACCAGAGATGTGCGGACATGGACATGTCCGCGGACGGGATGCAGACACGCGTCCACAAGCATTCTACGGACGCGGTTGCATACAATTTTTGATGACTCTGCAGACGCGGATGCTCCTTGTCAAAACAAATTTCTTTACGGAAACATTTTCATTCTCTAGTAACAATTATACTACAAACTTCCGCTCACATTTGCAGTTTTTGCACATGCCACATTGGTTGAGGCTGCCCCTAGGGTCCAGTTGATTTTTATCATCATCGCTGTTGCTTATTGCGGTTGCGGATGCCTGATGGCTTAGGTTTACGGACGTGGATGCTACACTGTGGACGCGGTCGCAGACGCAAAATTCCTGGATTCGCACATCTCTGGCCCGTACCCTGAACTACAGTTGTGTGCACCTGGGCCTGATGTTATGTGTCTGCAGCTTATCACATTGTACCCGGGGCTAATGCCATCCAACAGTACATTCACGCGTGCAGTGCCACCACTACATGACATTGCTGACGTCAGTCAATTGTGTCGTGGCGATGCAGTCAAAGTACAACAGTGCAAGAAGTTCTTACTCAACTATCTACGTCACATCACCAACAGCAGCCATTCAGCTGCAGACTCACTGCCGTCGGTACGCTGCTAGAATTATTACAGTAACAGTAATAAAGATCACTTTCTAGTGTCATTGGCTTCAAGGACGTGGACGTGCTTTCTGTAAGGTGGTGCCTAGTTTTTTCTGTTTCTGTTTGGTGGGATTGAATTATTAGAACCAGATATCTTGTTGAATTGATGCTCTTTCTATGCAGGATACTTACGTTAAACTGAAACTTGTGAAACTTAGTGTTATGTATCACATGTTGTGTGTCACTTTTATTCGAGTATTCAAGTAATTTTTATAATCGGTCATCTGTCCTTACGTATTTCTGTCTCTTTTGTCCATGCAACATCAGACAAAAGATTCGTAGATGTAGGCTGATGAATTTATTTTGTGTTGTTCGTTTACTTCTGTGAAGTTGTTAAAGTATATTAACAGATGTCAAAGTATTTTCAGAATGCACAGTTTGTGGAGGTGGCCATGGGTTAACAACTCATTTATGAATTGCTTGCATCAATGTTGCTTGAGAACGTGTTTTGTCGTTGTGAGTTGCAGTGTGGGAAATGCTGGAGTGTCTGTTGCATGGCAGCGGTGTCATAGGTTAAAAAAATAGGCAGCACAGGAAGTTGCAATTTTCCAACAGACACTGCAAATTTCTGACGGAATTCTGACAGACAGATTTTGCAAATTCCCAGGAGAGGAGATTATGAGTTCTCAAAATTTTTTGCCCCTAAATCTTATCAAAATGGGGGTTGTTGGCCTACAGTGTAGCATTTTCAGACAAAAATTTTCGGACAGGGAGAAGAGTTTTGGACAGCCCAAAATTAAGCAAGTCAGTTACCCTCCTAGTGGCCTGAATTCTTGGATTGGCAGTATTTTAATCCCAGGATTTCGAGGTTAAAAAAAATTGTTGAAATTGTACTTTTTCGAGAGTTAAATGATACAGATAACAATTCTGGTCGTCTAATGAAGAAAATATCTCATGTGCAGTTGTGCACTAGAGTTCTACTTTTTGCTGTGCACTGTAAGTTGTATTTTGACAGTCACAGTCACTGCCAAATATCTTCTGTAGGGACATGCTACATTTTATGCGTGAAATAACAACCAATCTGTAAGTTTAATCTCAAGAATGGGATTCCGGGATTACATAATTTTCAATCCCAGATCCCGGGATTGAGAATTCAATCCCAGGATTGCAATCACTAATGCGGATGGTTTTAAGGAAGTGGACGTAGCGTTGCTGAAGCTGTATGCGGAGTCGGACTCGTCAGACCTCATGTCAACACTGATGTCGTGCTGTTCACATCTAACTGATGCTGGGGTGGCTGATTGTGCTGACTGGCTCAGCAGGTGCTCTCGACACCATGCCGTCGGCCTGCTCCATCACTTCCATGGTGACGATGCTGCTGCACTTGGCGTTTGGACCAGGCACGTTTCTTGGTTGTCGATGCATCGTTTTGTTCATAGTCATAAACATGCAAAGCGATTGACGTGGTGCTTGCTGCGGTGGTTTTGTGGTGTCATAGTATTGTAGTGACCGCCAGGATATTAGGATTCAGTCGCAGTTGTCAGATAACAAAGGAGAACAGGTCACCAAGGAGTATTAGTTATTTTTTGATAAACTCAAAATACTAAATTCTTGAGGATAAAATATTGATAATTATGCAGGCAGCAGCACTTACTTGATGGTGAAAATGCTTATCATTGTTGTTATTGTTATCAAAGCAAGCAATAGAATGACGCTGTCACATCAAAGGCTTTGCTGGGGCAATGTACACACATTGGACTAAGCATGTTTTGGGCACAAGATTAATAAATGTCAGACCGTAGGTATAATTTGGTACTAGCAAGGGTGGTGATGCTCTGTGGCTGGGAAGATAAGCATGGGGGGCATGGCTGGAAGTAACAACAGCCTTGGGCTGGGTGACTCAGTTATTTGAATGGTGACTTCCTAAAGCTCTGGTTTCAGTGATGTGTCGACTGTGTGACTATTATTTATTAACCTTGATGTTATGGTAGAACTCATTTCAGACATGGTAATTATTTCACTTTGTTTTCTGTGTGATGTGAAACTGAATTCTGTGTTTTCTAATATTTTAAGCTGACTTTCTCTGTGTCTGCGGTAAAGGATCGTGTCTGGAGAGCTAAAAGATCACTCCTTTCCCGGACTGGAGTTCGTTGTCGAGTTTCTTGCAAAGTAAATTTTTTCACAGTCAATTTTTTAACGATTAGCTGATAACATGATGCTTTGTTTGAAGGGTTGAATGTAAAGGACAGATGTCTGTACATGGTATGATTTATTTTGAAGCATTGAAGCATCTTTACATGAATACTCAGCCCAGTCACTGCCATGCTATGTGCTTTTGATTTATTGATGGCATATGGCACTACGCCTTGTGTGAATAAAAAACATGCCATTTTTATTTTTTATTTTTGAATAACTCTGTGAAACATTGGCCGATTTTGGTAATTTTTGACATATAAAATCAGAAGGAAACAAGGTAAATGATGATAGTTTAGCTCACCTCACCTTAATACTGTTGCTACACTACTTTGTGAAATGCAGAAGTCGTAGTTTGGCCGTTTACAACAATGAATTTATAGGGGGTAGCACATGCATCAGCTCAGAAATGATTAATTAAATAGCGACAAACATGAGTAACAGCTGTTTTTTCAGAAAGTTTTACATGTTATGTTTCATTATTTTTATTACTGCATGTGCTCAAAATGTCTTCTTTAAGCATGAACGCAAGTAGTGGATGTTGATGCGACTCGCCAACGGCACATTCAGTAACGCGCGACCCAGAGTGGCTCACTCACTGTTGATGCACCGTTTCAGTTCGTTGACATACGATCTTAGAACCAATAAAATTAGTGTTAAATATGTAACAGATTTTCAATGATTTTATGGTCTCGATGATTTTCTGAGCTGTTGCATGCATTCCCCAGTGTGAATTTATTGTTGTAAACAGCCAAACTTCGACATCTGCATTTCACAAGGTAGTGTAGCAACAGCATTAAGGTGAGATGGGCTAAACTGCCATCATTTACATCAAGTTTCTTTATAATGTTGCATGTCGAGAATTAACAAAATCAGCCTGTGTTTTACACAATTATTCAAAAAATAAAAGTGGCACGTTTTTTATTGAGACACGGTGTATATAAGTTCTTTTGATTGATTGAGTATTTCAGTTTTTTTTCAATCACCGCTAGTTTCACATTGGCAGTTGCACCTAAGTCACCCGGAACAAAATTTAGCCAACATTGTAATTAGATTTAATATATAAATTATAAATAAGTGCTGTTCAGTGCAATTTGCTCATGAATGTTTTGTCAACATTTTAAACAATTTAATTTGTGCAATTTGAACGTTATGCTATTTTTGTTACTAGTGTTTATACTTTTTGTTTTTGTTTCACTTAATTTGCTGTGTTTAAGTATTTTACGATATCTGCATGAATACTTATACATTATTGCTGTAATGTTTGTGAAGTTGTCAGAATTATGATCTGGTATGGAAGTACGCAGACTGGGTCTTGGAGCAAAATGAAGTTTTGGGTGTTCGGGTTTGTATCTGCTGATGTCACATAAATTTGCAACTTTGTGTTTTTGTGATGTATAAATTACGAATTTCAACATAACTTTCTATGCTGCCTCCAACAGAACTGGATGGCAGCGATCAACAATAACAAGAAATTTGAGCCAGTGCACACGAGGTGCACAAAAGCCTATAGCAGTTCCTGTTCTTAAACTGTCAGTCTATCTCTAGCCATTTCATTGCAGTTCATTCTTGTAGTGTGCGCTGCAGCCAAAGATCGCAAAAATCGATAAAAACCCCTTATTTCAGAAGTTTAGGGTCTTTCAAAGTCATCTATGTTGATATGACTGAAAAGCTCGTCACTAGTGCTTGTTGTGATAGGTAGCATGCCCATGCCTATCTGCAACCGTTTTCACGAAAGACTGGCCAACAACGGTAAAATACCGACTTCTGGGGTACCACTCTTTGATGCCCTCATGCACAGGATTCCTTGAACCTAGAAAATCGAGACTTGGACTTTTGAAATCTAAGTTTAATGCTGAAAATTTCATATGCAGCTTTTCTATGTCTATCTCAATTGGTTTTGGTGCAATTTGCTCTTGAAATGTGCCTCTATACTCTATACTCCAGCATTTGATATTGTGGTTATTGTGTGTTCGTTGTTACAGATATTTACTGAGCGCAGCGATAGTGAGCCTGCTGATGACAGACTTAAACCAAACATAATCGTTGACTACCTCTCCAAATTTTCACAAGCTGTTATCATCTACTTAGAATTTCTCATCTTCACCAAGAAACTCGAGGTAACGTTTGACAGTTTGCATATTTTGTGCATGTGTATTCCTATATTGTATGCGGGCAAATTCAGTGGCATTGTGTGCTGCAATATCTTGTGCTTAGTTGCGGAAATTTTTATACAGAAAAACAGCGTGTTAACAAAGTTTTGCCATTTGACGTTAGGGAGTCTGGTAAGTATGTAGATGAATTTTTTTATGAAAATGAGGAATAAGCGTTGGGACATGAAACAATCTGTTAAGTTTTGGTGGCAGTGCAGATTGGGTGATTTTGTTGCTTATTTGTAACTGTGTACTATGTTAGGTGTCACCACTGTAGTAGTAGTAATATGTGTTGTTTTGTGGTGTAACGGTAGCATGCTGGATTTTGACCACTAGGTTGCTCGTTCAACTCTGTCCCAGTGAACTGCCAGGTAACAACCCTGGGCAAGTTGTTTGCATGCATGTGCCTCTGTTCAGTATAATTTGTTATCGATCAAAGGACGATAATGCTCTGCAGCTGGGAAGATAATCATTGGTCTGTCGTTGCACTGGCCATGTGTCACGGAGTGGTCTTTCCACCTACGTGCTCGACTGCCATGACTGGGAGATGAGCACCCCCGCCTACCCACCGGAGGGGCATGACCTGCTTTACTTTTTACGCATGAAAGCAGGTACTGCTGTAGCGCATCTTAGCCATCACAATTCTGTTCATTTATCTTTCTGTCACACGGGTGGATCAGTCAAAAATGGTACAAGTTAGGATCACTAAATCTTGTGCATATGTGCATATTCAAAGTGCACAATGTCAGCCAGTGGCCGAATCTGAGGCCTTCACCGTCGGCTGCTTGGAAGACTCTAGTTTCAGGATCCGTAAAGATTTTCCATAAACTCAAAGTGGTTACACTGAGCGAGGGTGTTAAATGAAAGTGGGATAGGGAAAATTTGCAATTTTTAGCCAATAAGTCGCTGTATCTCGGAAATGGTGCGAGATAGGGCCTATGTTACTATTAAACACTAATAGAAACTTGTACACTGGCTTTCGATTGGCACCGACGGTGATGACCTTAGATGACCTCGAACACCAAACTAGAGGTTTTTGGTGGATTTTTGGCGATTTTGGGCTGCGAGACACATTTTAAGAGTGAGTTGCGTCAAAATCAATAGAGATAGACATGGACAAGCTGCGTATGAAATTTTCAGCATTGAACGTAGATTTTGATGGTCCAAGTCTTGATTTTCAAGGTTCAATGAAACCTGCGCCTGATGGAATCAAAGTTCAATACCCTTGCAAAAGTCATTATTTTACCGCTGTTGGCCAGACTTTCATGAAAACGGTTGTATATAGACATGGGCATGCTGCCTATCACAACAAGCACTAGCGACGAGCTTTTAGTCGTATCAACATCGAAGACTTTGAAAGACCCTGAACTCTCAAAATAAGTGGTTATATTGATTTTTGCGATCTTCGGCTGCAGCGCACACTTCAAGTGTGAATTGCAACGAAATGGCTGGAGATAGACAAAGCAATTTGCGAACAGGAACTGCTATATCTTTTTGCACGTCTCGTGAGCATTAGCTCAAATTTCTTGTTACTGTAGTTTGGACTGTTTCCAGATTTAGCGGACTGAGTTTTGAACTTGTGTGCATGTAGCATGAGCTTTTCATTGTGATGTTCATTGTGATTTAATGTTGATTGTTGAGGGCAGAAAGAGTTGTATCACACTCACCTTGCTGTGCGCTACTTGGAACTGGTTCTATCTCTCAGAAATTCAGCAAACGCCGACAAGAATCAACTGGATCAAGCTCGGTCTGTAACTTTTTGTCAGTTATTGCTTTATTATTTTATTAGTCCGCCCGAAAACGATAGTTTTTGGAAGGACTTCTGTTTTGCTGTGGTTTTTTTTTCTTTCTTTTTTTTTCGCCGCATAATCTCCGAGCTCCGTCAGCCGATTGGCGCGAAATTTTGCACGATGCTCGGTGCTGCGTTCAATTTTATAATATCGATCCGAAATTTTGGGGGAGCCTCCCCAAAAAATTTTTAGGGGCCAAAAACATGCAAAATTTTCCCCAATTTCGGTCGACTTCGAAGTTTGGCGGCGAATATCTCCGGAACGGATGAAGATATTCAAAATCGGTGAGTTAC
>Ga0209367_1005590_pt1 | contig 17418 bp, 8 predicted proteins | sample WorMetLIZISLAND2_FD_187412 | JGI IMG/M metagenome (GOLD analysis project Ga0209367, IMG submission 187412) | Marine gutless worms symbiont microbial communities from Max Planck institute for Marine Microbiology, Germany - Olavius geniculatus... ... | reverse complement strand
AGTTTATACACTTGTTAACGGCAACATTTAAGGACTTGCACATCGAAAACAGCAAAAATTACAAAATATGATATTATTCAGCAGCACATTGACAGTGTGATGCGGGCAATATCACCTTTTGTAATTTTTGCTGTTTTCAATGTGCAAGTCCTTAAATGTTGCCGTTAACAAGTGTATAAACTAATGTTTTGTACATTTATGTAGAATAACAACATCCGCTATGTGCACACTATCTGTCCATTGGTTCTTCCGCCTGCGCGCGCGTTCGTGTGTAATCATATCTTGCAATGTGTCATACATGGCTCTAACAATAGGGGGGGGGGCTACGTGTCATTTTTTCCAAACTAGAGCACACATTTGGCATGCTATAAAACTAACCTTATCACAGCGGTAAGCCTATGTGCGATCTTTAGAAAAACCCCTTCCCTTATTTTGTTAAAATTAGTACGTCTGTGATGCATTTTCAACGAGATAGCAATAGTTGCTAAATATCAGCAGTATAGGCCTACTGCCCAGCTGGCTGATAATTTTATACTTCTATCTCGCGGACGTTTCTACATGTAGTTGACTTTGTTTCAGGTAAGCGTGTGCAACACTTGTCGAAGGCATTTGACATTGTTCTACAACCGACAGAGAGTTACTATGCAGCGGCTGGAGACGATCTGTCTATATGGTTGAAAAAAACTTTGGTGCCAAAGAATTCTGTGTGCTGGAATTACAGATTTGTGGCTTGAAACGACCGAAAAACACACGAAGACACCAAAAACAGGGACGCATCGTTTGGCAGTGCGTACGCTGTCTCTGGGAGCGTTCACTTCATCCAAACGTTATGTCTCTCACTGGAAGTCTGAACGAATAAAAGCGTCTCTCAGCCGCAATACCATAGACACTATTGACTTGGACTATCTAGATTACGATAACTACGACGATGATGGAGAGGAACCGAATGTCATACAGTCAGCATTTGTGGTTGGGTTTGAATACGACAATGAAATCATCCGAATCTCGTGGACAGAGTCAGCTGCGGTTCAGTGGCGAATGGAAATTTCATTTGACAGCCTCGCAGATCGTGTTGCTGTCATGAAACACGACCCCACTGGTAATCATCTTTACTTATTTATTGTAAACCAACCGAAACTCTACGGAAATGTGCCTCGTCGTCAACACTTCTCATTCGACTTCGACGACGAAGAAGTCATCTGGGAACGAGAGGTATGCTTCGGCTTATGCAAACACCGCGTCATAGGCGACAGCAATGCCATACATTTGGAAATCGATCCGTTGGAAAATGGCAACATTAATGGCTTACTACAGAGGCTTAGCACATGCGGATTCAGCGTGTATGCTGGTAGTCCTGAAGACGTGGAGGTAAACCAGAACGTAGCCATCGAAGAGCCTCGGTTCGAGACGTTTGAAGCTACCTATGCCTGGTTCTGTCTGACAACTCGCGGCTTCAAAGTGACGGATCAAATCTCGGGTGATGTCGTTGACTTCCTCCAAGGACAAAAAGACGAGGTTTTTATTTCAAGGTTGCTGTACATGATCGGCGAGGAATTCGACAACAATCTCGTGTTTAGCCTGTGCTTAGAGAGTTTGCAGCACGTCTGGGAGACATTGTTGCGATATCGCGACCTCGATGACGACAGCGAAGATCAGCAGCTGGAGCATTTGGTCAAAGTTCGACGTATTCTCCTAACACCGACCGTAGTCCGAGCACAGCCCGCCGAATACATCGTCGGCAACCGCGTCGTCAGAGTTCGGAGTCGACCGCTTCGTACGAATCGTACTTCGCGACGAAGATATGGAACTGCTCAGCGCTTCGGGCACCGCCCTCGACAAACCGGTCAAAGTCATCACGGACTTTCTGCGTCAGGATCTGGTGATAGGTCAGCGCCGCTACCATTTCCTCGGCTGTTCCAACAGCCAGATGCGCCAGCACGGATTCTGGATGTATGCTAGCGACGGGAAACACACGGTGGATAGCATTCGTCGGTGGATGGGTGACTTGTCTCACGAGAGATGCGTAGCCACGTACGTATCACGCCTCGGGCAATTCTTCTCCGCCTCGAAAAAGGCGGTTAACGTCGAAGAAAGATTCAGGCGATTGATTCCAGACGTGAAACGTAACGGCTACTGCTTTACGGACGGTGTCGGAAAGATATCAAAATCGCTGAGTCAAAAGGTAAACCTAGGCCTATACCTTGTGTGTTATAGGCTACTGCATCTAGTTTGAACATTTCTGTACGTGATAATACGGTGTTTTGTGAGCAATGCAGGCCTGTAGCGTTGTGTATTGTACATTTTACTTATTAATAAGCATTATGCTTCTGTGTAGCATTGCCTGCCGCAGTCTTAAATCTTAATAACTGTGTCTGACATGTAATTATTAGTAGGAGGAAAACTGAGAAGCTGGACTGAAACGTACTTTGCGATATGCTTTTTGTAGGTCAAAAAATCTCTGAACATTCGCAGTTCACCATCAGCGTTTCAGATTCGTTACGGCGGTTGCAAGGGCGTCGTTTCAGTCTGCCCTGATCTGGAAGACGATCAATTGCACGTCAGAAACAGTATGGAGAAATTCACGTCGAATCACCAGGATTTAGAAGTAGTGCAATACACTCAGCCAGGTGTGCAATGATTTCTGTTGATTAACTCATTTCTACTGACTGTGGGTGATACAGTACTGTTGCCACTAAATTATACTTACTCTAAGTAAAGATATATGTAAAAGTGGTCCCGTGGTCAACAGAGATCTCTTTGTGTCCATAGCGGCGGTGCTCATCTCCGTCTCTGAGCCAGCAGTGAGTGCAAACACAACTCAGTTATATGGGCGGTAGGTCAGACCTCTCCCACGTACTGCCGTTACCGCCCCGGCCCTGAGGCCGGTACCCCAATTATACTGCATAGTGAACAGAGGCACATGTGTGAACAACTTGCCCAGGGTTGTTACCTAGCAGCGGAGCGGGCGGAAGTCGAACCTCACGGTCACTAGTCCGACACGCTACCGCTACACCAGCAAGTCACATCTAATTTATAAGTAGCTTTACTCAACGCTTATATGTTCAATGTTTGCTGTTATTTTTGTCTTTTGTGAAGTTTCGTCGGAATATATTGCAGTGAGAGCTCATTTGTGTAGGTCGTTTGCATCTTAACCGGCAGGTGATCGTGCTCATGTCTGGACTAGGCGTACCCAACCAAGCGTTCTTTGCACTGCAGGATACGATGCTGCAGCAACTGGCCAACATGCTGATTCGCGAAAGTTCGGCAGTTGATGCACTCGTACAGGTAAAATTGCGCCGGTGTTGAATAACTATTGTTAACATAATTATGTGTGTAAGCACAAGAAAATTAGGCTGTGTTTTTTATCTACAAAATAATTGAGAGTTACCATCGAAGTTGATTCCCAAACGGCCGTACGTACGGCGGTGAAATTTTGCATGCAGGCCCACGTCGTACGTGGCCTACACATGGGCTAGGTCAAATATGGCTGAAGGGTCGTCCATTTGAGAAAATTTCACTTTTTCCAAAATTTTGCAGCCACATTTCTTAAGCCGCAGCAGAGCTGTGACGTCATACAAACGTCGTCACCATAGTGACACATCATCAGCATCTTTATAGCTAACGGTAACGCTGCAGCGTAGTAAGCTGCATGCAGCGATGTGTATCGAGGTCGCAGACCGAGATGAGGCCCGAAGGGCCGAAACTTGAGGCCGCAGGCCGAAATCGAAGCCGAAGGCCAAGTTGAGGCACGAAGGGCCGAAAATGGAGGTCGCAGGCCGATAATATGTCAAAGATCAAGCGGGCAGTAAGCGTAACGACAATAGTTGTTCGATTTGATTTTCAACCGCAAAGCTTATGCTGCTACTAATTTTTGTTTGTAGGTTCGCATTGGACTTTCACGCCAACAACTTCTTAGCAGCGGCATAAGCGTGACAAAGGAGCCGTACCTCTCTTCAATCTTGCGCAACATATATGAACACAAGTTGGATAATTTACTGAAGAGAACTCGCATAGAAATGTCACCAGATCACGGACGGATCATGATGGGAACCGCGGACGATACGGGTTCATTATGTTATGGCGAAGTGTATGTTCAGTACTCGGTGAATATCGATCGCCGCCAGGAAGAAACCAAGGTCCTCGAAGGCACGGTTGTCGTCGCCAAGAATCCATGTTTTCATCCGGGCGACTTGAGAAAATTTACGGCAGTTAATAAACCGCAGCTAAAACACATGATCGACTGCATTGTTTTTCCTATACAGGGTTCAAGACCTCATCCAGATGAAATGTCCGGATCTGACCTCGATGGAGATATGTACTTCGTGTGCTGGAACCAGCAATTACAACCATCTGGTGTAAACAGAGCTCCAATGAAGCCAAAACCAAAACAAGTCTTGGACAGACCGGTCACCGAAAGCGACATGATAGACTTCATAGGGAAGTACATCGAAGGCGACAGGCTTGGAGTTATTGCCAATTCTTATCTGGCACATGCCGATGGACAAGAGCGTGGAATTTTTTCTCAGCACTGTCTCGATCTAGCGCAGATGCACTCTGATGCCGTGGACTTTCCGAAAACCGGCTTTTCTGTCCGTATTACACCTGAACTCAGACCGCGACAATATCCGCATTACATGCTAAAACGCGATAAACCTGGTTATCGGTCAGATCATGTACTTGGGAAGTTGTTTGATCAATGTCAGTCGATTGCGTCAAATCGAGGAGAACACGCCGAAGACTTGGATTTAGATAAGAACATCCTTGTTCCAGGTTATAAGGCCTATTTGGATGTGGCGGCGTCAATACATGATTACTACAGGATAAACATACAGAGACTAATGAACGAGTATGGCATCTCAACAGAAGCAGAAATAGTTACAGGTCATATCCTGAAGTTGAAAAAACAGAGGCGTGGAACATTGCAGCGTGAAAATGTGGAAATTGCAGAAATTATCAACAGCCAGCTTACAGCGATCAAATCGAAAGTGAAAGAGATGTTCTCTCAGGCAGTTGGCAAGCAGTCTGGTGACAGCTTTAACTTGGAGCGCAGTCGTCTGGCTTCAGCATTGTACTTCGTCACCTACAGCGAACTGACGGTAGACAGAGCATATCTTAGTTTACCATGGATCTTCGTCGATCATCTATTATTCACAGGAAGATTTCATGATAATCCGAACACAGTGTCCCTAACGCCACACATACCTAATCAGCGCCAGCCACGGTCAGTTCTTCAGCAAATGTCGATGGAAGTTGCTGGCTTTCAAGACTGCAATCCTGGACTGGACGAAAGTAGAAAACGGCGTAATGAAGCATTTCAAAGGCTGTCAGATGTGATAAAACAATCGGAGAGTGTACAAGTGGTTTTGTCGGTGTTTGGATCTCATGCTACGAGATTCGATGACACCACTTCTAGTCTCGATGTTTTTTGTGATGCGATGTCGCAAGAGTGTCTTGATCGGATTATGAGCGTAGTAAAGAATGAGTATAACTTTCCTTACCAAAGGTCCTTTAAAATGGATCTTAAACCTATCGTTGTGAAGGACGATGTTAACTGTGTCCAGATTTGTTTGTACACCAGCAGAACGTGCACAAGACGAACAGTGTACATCATTTCTGCGGTTGCCGGTAATGCTTGGATTGTTCCAGTCCTGAACACAATGCTGTCTTGGACTAAACGAAGTAAGATTACAGGCAACGACAGAGGGAACACGATGACAACAGAACAGTTCATCTTGCTCTTTCTTTCGTATTCTTCACAAAATGTTGCTACATATCAACCGGTTGATGTTGAAGACCATGAAAGAGTAACGGAGTTGCTTGTTCAAAATCATTTCAGTGATTGCAAAGCGTCAAATTGCACACATATTAAAATGCTGAGCACCATCTTACAGACCTTGCAGATGTCTGATAAAAGTACAAGCAGTTACTACTGTGATGATGCGGACAAGTGTGCCAATGTGATATTAGACTTCTTGGGTCGATGTTCGTCTTTGCAAGGTGCCATTATTAAAGACGTTGTCGATCCTGCGTGTGAAGACGGCGGGACGAAACTTCTTAACTTCAAAGAAGCGCAATATCAGAGACTGGCGGAGCGGATGCTGAAAGCTTATCACACTCTTGCACAAAGTGGACATTTCGTGGACCTGGTCAAAGAGAGCATAATCACTGACGGACACTTGAGCATGGACCTACCACAACAGGTGTGCAAACGAATCTTGCTTGCAGAGAAGAGCTATGCAGAGAAACTAAGGCGTGAATCGAAAGCCGAAGAGGTGCTGATCAGAAGAAGACCGTACAGAGATTCCTTGGCCGGTCTTGTGCTGGAAGCGTGGGGTAGCTTACAGTCGCTTCAGCTGATAAGTGATCTAATTAGCGATGAAGCAAAAGCAAAGCCGCAGTTATTTGCTCCAGGTGGTACTCATTATGCTCTAGAAAATGCATATGTAACGGTATTTAGGAACAGCAGCTCGAATTCGTCTTCCATAATGTTTGTCGATTACTTCGGACCCTGTCAAATTAATCATAACCAGCTGAAACGCAACATTCCTCGCGTGCGCAATCCTCTTGAATCTTCCTTCAGTTACGACAAGTTCATTAAGTGTTCGATGCAACAGTTGGACAGCATCAACGCCAACTACGACGAAAATGTTCACGGAAGAATACGAGCAGTTATCAGCTACGGGACGCTATACGTCGCCAACTGCAGCACACGTCAAGTGACGGAGTCGGAGTTCGATGACTTATTTGCAAGCGGTCATGCGGCACAAGCAGCCAATCCCGACTTACTTCGTTTTCGTCCATGCGGTCGGTCTAGAGGTAGGGGCAGAAGACCTCAAGGGCGTGGATTTGGCCGCAGTTCTGATTCGCGATCTGATACCTACAATCGCGCATCTTTCATTCCGACGGGGAATCCGCACATCGACAGTTCGCGATTGCAAAACTTCCTGCAGAGATACGGGTTCGTACTTGCCGAGGAAACAGTCGATTACCGACTGTCTTTAAAACTGAATATTTCCGGACAACAACTAAAGTTGGAGGCTGTTGTTGCTCTTGACGAGAACTTTAATCTAAAGTACATCAATCTGCCGGATTTCAAATGGTTGTGTGTCAGCGTCGTTTCCGCGAACAAAGATTCCAGTTACAGACCGTACGACTCTCGGTTCAAAATTCAGAGCCGTATTAAGCGAAACGTCTTACAACTCAAACGTGAATCGGTCGATTTTGCCAACATAATTGCCAAGCACCGCAAGATGCTTCTACGCAGCGGCAACGACGTTTACGGAGTCCATCGTGATTTCGTGGCACAGGTAAAATTTGTGCGCAAGAAGGACACCAAAGTATATCTGGCAGCTAATCCACACGGTGCAACCACGGATGCTTTTCTCTACGGCACGGCTATCAGAATCAACTACGGAACGGAATATTCGCGCCCGACGCCGACTGGAACATTTCGCAATGTCGAACGCAATCGTGTTGAGGTTACAGCCGTACCGGAGTTACCGGACCTTCGCGACGACGATAAGATGAAAATATTTTTCACCAAATGTTGGCAGTTTGCAGAGGAACTTGGATCGGTTCTTGAGTAACTCTGACTACAGGTGAATGACAATTTACTTCATTATATCCTGCTGTCTGTCTTGTGACACCGTTCATTGTTATTGGCAAACTATATTATATAACTGACATTCGATGCTTTATCGCACTGCATGCATTTTATATTTGCTGACTTTTGCTTCGTATGCATTGGCGTCGCCAGGTATGGGGCACTGACGAACGTTTTCTCTTGACCTACAACTGTTAACTTTTAGAGCTGTTTGATGTAGAAGAAGAACCTGGAGTTGAGTACCGACTGACGACTACTTCTGGGACGATCGTCGCTCTTGAGGCAACTTTGGGCTGAAGTCCGTCCGCATTCGAGATTGCAATTGGTTGTGCGTCAACGTCGTTTCCGCGGACAAACTTTACGACAGCCGGTTCAAGATCCAGAGCATTATTAATGTTGATGTGGAGGATTTCAAGTCGTTGTACTCGAAGAACTTCGCCGACGTCATTAAGCGTGACGTCTTAAAGGATTTGATCGACATCATTGAGCATTATCAGTCGGTGCTTATGCGCATAGACAACGGCGAAGTCTACGCAGTCGATTGCTAGCCTACTTTCTCTCACGGATCAGTTTCGTACGAAAGAAACGCACCAAGGTGTATCGGCTGCCAGCTGATCAACGCGGCGCAACCACAACGGATGCTTTCATCCGCGGAATGAAGATCAGAATCAACCCGGAACGGTGTATTCGCGCCTGTCAAAGGATGGAGAATTTTCGGAACATCGACCGCGATCGCGTTGAGGTAACAGCCGTGCCGGGATTACTTGACCTTCGCGACGGAGACGAGATGAGAGAATTTTCCACCAGATGTTGGCAGTTTGCAGAAGAACTTGGATCGGTTCTCGAGTAACTCTCAGTACGCGAATGAGTCTTCGGCCGTGGGCCGTAGCATCTTGCTGCTTGCTTTTCATGAGACACTGTGCAATGTTATCGATGCTAACAATACATTGTATATACTTAGAAACTCAGGATGAACTGTAACATTCGACACTTTAAGGTTTATCGCCCTGTGTGCATGTAGGACTTGTAGTTGGCTTAACGCGTTTGTGCATTATTAACAGCTTTTGCATATAAATGAAATATTCATCGTTGGTATAGTTTGTTGTGCACAGTTTACGCAGTAGGCCTTTCCTTTTGCAATGGCAACTGGGTATACTGTCACAGCTCTCTAGATTAGTTAGAGGGCCATGGTACTGTGCCACACGATATTAATTCATTGATGTTATCTCGAGATGAACTAACTGATATTTGACGCTCTTTATTGGATTGAACGCATATTGCAGCTGCACTGATATTCGCTTTGTAAGACTTTGTTACTGGCTTAACTTTTATGCTCTATTAACACTTTTTGTATATTCCAGTTTGTCGCGTAGTTTGTTACGTTTAGCTCATGCAGTAAAGTAGACACCTGTGCAGCTTTTCAGTTCATGCTATTTTTACACGCCTCATCTCTGGTCTGGTCGTTAACTCTGGATTTAATGGTAAACTACTCAGTAAAATGCGGAACTTGTACAACTTACTGCTGTTCTAAAACTATAAGTTATACTGTGATGCTGCCTTTCAGAATATTGTGTAAGTGTAAATATACAAGAACATAGTATAAATTGATAACATGGACAATTTTTTTTGTTTGTGTGCTAACCAATAAACTTTCTGCATTGGACTCAGCGTACTGATAACAATGGGCCTACATAAATTTATAAATTGATAAGCTTAAGCCTATGTCTGCTTTTTGAAACAATCGAATAAAGACAATTAAATGTAATTGAATAAAATATTTTGAAATACTCCTATATTATTAATCGAAATGTTTCGAAAAGACAGTAGTTTCCGACAGTCGTGTAAAGTTTACGCATATTTTTCGAAAGTTCTCTGAAAAGAACGTGTGTCAAATAAAATTCGACGATGACTGATCTCTTTCATTGACAGTGATAAGATAAGAAATCAGTTGGCAATCATACACGTGCTCATGATCATGTTGCGTGATTGCCAACTGATTTCTTATCATATCAAATGTATCCACGCTATCTTAGCCACGTGAATCTCCCATGTGATTAATTTTTAAGAATCAACCATAATGAAATTAGTCCTCTAGCATTGTTTGTTTTTGCAATCGCGCCTGCTGATTATGATTAAAATTAGTAAAAACATTAATAATTAGATTTTAAAAAACCTTGCTACGGTTAATTAATAATTATAATCAACACGGTGCGTTTTCCAATTTATTCGTAGACAGGCTTACATGTATACTGCAAACAGTTGACATCATCGACGTCACGTTGTACACTAATTTCCCAGGCGGCAGCACCGATGCTGTCGCGCGTCATGTGAGCTTTGCTCAAATAACTTGTTCTAGTATCTGCAACAAAAATGTTTACATGTCAGTTCAGTACGCGATCACAGGCACGGAATATTGTATCAGCGAATACTCCATTATAGTTGATAGCAGTGTCGATAATATTCTGCTCCAGACCAATCCAGACTTCGGCAGTCGCTTCTTAAATTCATGAACATTCCTACACGTCATCTATTACGCACTGCTGCATGACAGTAAAACTGTGTAAATGACTGGCTGTTAGTGCCACTAGTCCGAAAAGGTAAAATTTATTGACATTTTTATGTTCATTTCAATGCATATTTCGCTTGTTCTGTTTTTTTCCAGGTCGTGCTAAAACAAACATTGGGTGAGATGGAAACTAAAGCAGTCTTTTGATGGCCGATTGTGTCAAAAATATTTCCATTAAAACCATTAAAATTTGTTACTTTTTTAAAATTACAGTCGATAATGTCTTGAATGCTTTTTGGCGTAGGCCTATTTATGTTCATTTTATACGCACATTTCATTTCTTCTGATTTTCCCAAGTAGTTGAAGTAGGCCTACAGTAGTGCAAAACAGACGTTAGGTGAAGTAGAAAATCGACGGATCATTTGATGGCCAGTTGTATCTGAAACATTCGTACCAAAAATTATTAAAATAGGATAATCATTTTTCAAGTTACAATGGATAATGTCGGGGATGTTATTTGAAACACAGTGTATAAATTTATATACCGTCGCTGTTATTCACGCGTTTAAGAACTATAGCTGCAATTGTACACTGTGTCTCAAAAAACATCCCGGACATTTTCGATTCTAGCGTGAACAAAAATCATCAGATTCTCATAATTTTTTGTGTTAATATTTTTTACACAATTTTCCATCAAACGAGCGTTCAGTTATTCACCTCGTCCAATGTCTGCTTCTGCATTACCTAAGAAAAAAACAAGCGAAATATGCGTTGAAATATACAAAAACGTGCAAAAAACATCCCCAACATTATTGACCGTAATTTGCAGCATGATTATTAAATTTTAATAATTTCTGGCACAAATATTTCTGACCCAACTGGCTATTAAATTACTGTGTAAGTTTCCACCTCAACCAATGTCTGTTTTTTGCACTACCTGGGGAAAAAGACCAAGCAAAATACGCGTTGAAATGGATAAAAAAAAAGTCGATAAATTTCGTCTAGACATGACTGTGGCCCCAAGAGCTGTCGTGCAGCAGTGTATCTATTAGATAACGTTCAGGAATGTTTTTAAATTCAACAAGAAACTAGTGAAGTCGAGTCTGGAGCATAACATTATCCATACTGTCAATGAATGGAGAAATCGTCTCCATGCCTGTGTTTGCACAGTGGGCCAACATTTCGATCAATTTTATTGCAGGCAGCTGAAAAATAAAACAATTGGACAAAGTGTCAGCCATCGTGTCAAAAATGTGAACAAAATGTGTTTTGTGCATTATTTAGATTAAGTAATAATACCACTTTAGGTAAAAATGCAATATTTCGTTGGTGCTGATTTTCCCAGGTAGTGCAGAAGCAGACATTGGGTAAGGTGGGGAACTACATAATAATTTAATGTCTAGTTGTCTCAAAAATATTCTTATCAAAAATGTTAAAATCCGATGATTTTTCTTCAAGTTATAATCGAAAATGTTCAGGACGTTTTCGGGACACATTGTATAAGCCATGTGCATTGTCAATGGCATAAGAAAAACTCGGACTCGCACATTTTCAACAGATTTTTCTGAAAGTCAAAATTAAAAACGTGCCCGTGGGAACACCCCGCGCGCATGCAATTAAAAATGTGATCAGCATCGGATAGTGGGAAGGATATTGAATGCGCGAAAATCGCCCGTTTTGGCACACTTGGGTATGCTTAGAGCCCCTTGCTGTGCATCAAATTATGCAACAAGTCCGCTAAAAACATAGGCCTCTCAAAGGCCTAGAACAAATCCACAACATTTTGACATATCTAAAGCCCACAGTTTGTTGTACAACTTGTTGTCGAACAACTTGGAGAACAAGTCCACGACAAATCGAAGTAGTGCAGTTCGGGCTTGAGTCATCGATCAAAAAACATCCGTCACGCAATGTAGCACAAACACGTCAACGGCGCGTGCTGTCAAACGCTGAATAATTGCACGCCGTGTTTGGCGCCGGGCTCTTTGGTTGTACTGTAGGCTTGAATCAGCCGTACCGTAGGCTACACCAAGGTCCGCCTTACTGTGTGGGCTGCAGGCTTTTGCGTTGCTGTAGCATGGTTCACGACTGCACGACTGTCGGCACGGTGAATTGCCGCTAGTAGGCTAGTTCGTGATCAGGAGATCGATAAAGTCAGTTGTGTTGGAATTTCATACAGATAAGCGTGCTTTTTTTGTCTGGCTGCGCCATGCCTAAGTGTCCCAAGTGTCAGAAAGAAGTCTACTTCGGTTCGTATATGGCGTTGACTGTTTTGTACAACAGAGAGCTGATTATTGCTTATTTGGCCTGCTCGTATAAGCCTAATACGTCATAATCACGAAATAAGCTTATAAGCCTATACTTACTTACACCTATATCTTCCTGTTCCCGCTGGAACAATGGGCGATGAAAGCTGTCAGTAGGCCTATCCACTCATTGCGGTCAACACTCACCAGCAACACACTTGGCCTCTTCCAGGCTTGCCATGGATATGGATATTTATGGATATATCCATGAATATTATGCTGGCACAACTTTTAATGAAACTGAATACTTACAGCATGAACGAACGAGAAAATAAATAGTAAGAACATCAGAGAGAGAGAAACATTCAGTCACAAGTATTGAATCAAATTAATTTATTAATATTATAGCTGTAACGGCCAATTCACGCCTACAATGCCGACGCGACTAAACTCAACTGTCGGCAACAGTCGGCGACAATCGCCAACAGTTAAGTCGCGTTGGCGTCGTAGGTGTGAATTGGCCGTAACAGATCTTAGCCTAATCTTTAGTGCTTTAATGTTGTTAATTAATCCATTTGTGACTTTGTTTGAATTTTTGTTTCAAAGTGTAACACAATACAAACGTTTTTTTTGCTTACTAGCATATTTAATGCTAGTAAGAAGTACATGCCAAGTGTGCCTCAAAGGTGTCCATTTCACTGTAGGCCAACATGTAGGCCTACATGAATGCCACTTGTGTCTTGGAAAAAACATAGGTAACAGAATTACATACCGGTATGCAGATTTTCACGAACGTTGGAAAATGCTTGACCAAGCTCATATTTCAATGCAAATAGGTGTTTATTTTTTACTGTAATTTACTGTTTAGCAATTTCAAGAGGGAAACGTCTGCGTACTGCTTTTGAGAAATAAACGCCTTTGACCCTGCTGTACTTTGTGAAAATTCAGTGGCTACATATAGGCTACGCAGCATAGATGTCTGTGGATATGGATATGGATATGGATATGGATGGGAAATTTCATATGGCAAGCCTGCCCTCTTCCCAGCTGACATCCATCGCTTGTAGGTCATGATTGTTTTCTGTTTTCCCCACATTTTGGGGTCCACTGTACTGCTGCACTGACTGGTCGTGCTGACCGAAGACGTAGGACGTGACTTAATAAGTCGTCTTCGTCTCTTGTCCGCCGTATCGTGCGTAGCCTATACTTTACTTTTAAACTTTCGTTCTTTGTAACAATAAGTTTTTCTGTACGAATAAGTCTATACCTAGGCCTATAATTATAATACTGACAGCGCAGAATAGGTTTCCAGGAAAGACGGTGAACTGTTGCCGCGGACCGAAATCAGAGAACCGAAGCCCTATGCAAAGTGAGTTTGCAGCCAGATAAACAGGAAAACTCGACGCCTGTAACGACAGCTCCGTTTGCTAGTTTACTAGCTTTTTCGTGAAAAGGACGTCGGCCTAATAATAGTCAGAACCACAACTGAAATAGAGTTTAAGGCAATTTCCTTTTGAAATAAACAAAAACAGCTAAGTGCTATGCGAAGTGAAGATGATTTATAGTAACGTGATGATTCAGAAGTTATGTACGGTAATCGATAGACGGACGTACGCTCGGCTTGATGTCTAATCAGTCATCGATCGTTTTCTTATTAAAGACAGGGTGGGGTTAGTGATGCATGAACTCTAGGGTTGCTCAACAAATGCCGTCGTCACTCAGATACTGCGATATTTCGCAAAGTTAACGGTTAGACGAAATTTCCTGTGAAACCACACCACGTACTTAACGGACTCATCTGCATTTTATACAGTTGGTTGCTAAACGATCAAAATATCAAAACATTGCCATTAGAGACAACACATGGTTGTTTGTCAGTATTATAAGCCTTGCGGTATTCAGCTGACGATGTTATTAAAGAAATTAAACAAAACAACCAGAAACGTAAACATGAATAGAAAACGTAAAGGAAAACGTGAACACAGAAAAATACACTTTGAAGATGCAATGACTTTTATATGAGAGACAGAGCAGAGCCAAGTGGAAACATCTGGTAGCAGCCTCATCATTATTTTGGATTGGAAAGTGATTGATGAGAGAGAAGATGATTATTGGCCTAATCCACTCGGTTGTTAGAATATTGTTCAAAACGGCGGTATTTTGCACAGCTCTAAAACAGGTGTTCAGCAGGCTGTTCATCAGTGCAAAGTGTGATTGACATATTGAACGGGCGCACCTGCATGACGCGCCTGATGACGTCACTGAATGATCAATAGTTCGCATGTATAGACGTATAGGCCTACAGAACATCTGTTTCTGTCCAGCCCTGCTACACGTATTGAATACCAATTGCTTTATTGCGCGGTTATCACTCACCGTAACTCTTCTAATGCCGCCAACGTTAATAAATGAATGGCATTCTCTTCGTCAACAGCAATATCAAAAAATGCGAAGTTGCGAATATATAGAAAAATGCACGTTGACAAAACATCACAGAGGGAATGGTCCCACTAACAGATAGGGAGATGACATAGTGAATGGAAATCAAAGATGTAATCAGTACCGTCCCTAAAATGTATATTCGTAGTTCGTACGAACAACTTAAAAACAAATTTGGACTATGTATCAATTCAGTGATCCCAGTTCAAACGGTTCAAGGGTAGTTTTTTTAGTCAGACGTTTTATAACATAAAATTCTGTGATGTTTTGACTTGTAATATTTTGAGAGACACTGTTTACACTTGTCAGTCACTTAACAGCCGCACTGAAAACTCAAAGTTCGCAAGGTAGTGCGGCAACGGACAACTGGCGAGGTGGTAGTCTATTTCTCGGAATGCAACAATGAAAGAATTAGTCCTCTGTTTAAAGTCGGTCGACAGCTGTCGTCAGCAAAAAGACTGTTTTGGTTTAGACTCGGCGTTGCATAGCCTACTGCAGGCTATTGGCTCGCGACTGCTATATAGCGAGCGACGCTGAATTTCAAGCAACGTGTCTGTTACCGAGTCTGTCTGCTGTGTGTCTGCCGTCTGCACTGGCTGTCGTATAATCGTTTCATTTTTATCTTCATACTGTTTAGTTTTTCGTCGTTTAATGACGGCGACGAAAGCGTAGTCTACGCGCGCTGGCAGTCCAACGTCTGTGCAGCAGATCTTCATCTGTTCCTGTCGTGTGCACGTCTTTCCGCCTCCATCAAGGATAATTTCATCCACCAGCAGTTTTCTTGGATGTTGTCAGTACTTTTAATTTTTTTCGTTCTGGTTTCCTTGATTTGCCTATACAAGCACATACTGAGATACCTTTTCTCACTCTATGGCACTGAATGGCCTATTTTGTGCTGATGTGCCGTTAAGAAACTACTCACTCACTCACTTTCCTCACTCATTAGCGCTACGTGACCAAAGTGTAGGGCAGCCTTTTTTTGGCCGACCGTACTTAACTAACGGTCGAGCTTGTGTCGTATTTGTCGTTCGGCCGTCGTCTGTCTGTCTGTCTGTAACGGATATATTGCGGCTAAGCGTTAAGCTATAAGGAAACACTTTTTACACGAATAATTAGCCATGTGCGTGAAACTCATGCATGCAAAACTTCAGCCATTTAGTTCGAGGAGAACATTTTCAAATTGGTGGTCGAATGGAGGGGGGGAAAGTGCGTTTTTCAGCTGAAAACTGGCCATATCTCGGAAACGGTAAGAAATACGGCCAAGGTTACTATTGATCACTAATATAGGAAGTGGCATACGCCCTTTCAGATGCAATAAAAATCATCCACCTTAGATGACTATGAAGGTCACTGATAACCAGTTCGGTCGGCTATCCTAGCGACAGTTGGGTTTTTTTTGTTACTGTATGCTCTCGACAGTGCTCAGCTTGATATCCTATTGTGTGATATCGCAACTGTCGCGTTGTGCGCGTAGTCTATTGTATGGAGTATAATGTGAAAAGGATATAGGCCTATTGTGTAACTGTGCGCTGCTGCACGCGGACCTAGAGCCGAGGTAATGCGGTGCGTTTACGCGCAAACATTGCGGAAAGAAATAGTCGCGGGCGTTCTAGGCGACATCGTGACATCGTGCATTTTGATAGCGCACCTAAAAAGTCGCGCAAAATGGAGCGAGACGTTTCATTCTTATCTTCATGCTGTGTACAATATACACAGTATACGTGTGAATAGGCCTACGGAAAAAAACGGAAGCCTTAGGCCTATAGGCTACTAACATATATCGACTACACTGTGTCTAAAAACATCTCCAACATTTTGATTGTAATAACTTCAAAAAAAGTTATCAGATTCTAATAATTTCTGGTGTGAATATTCCTGACACAACTTGCCATCTAATGACTCCGTTCAGCTTCCCACTTCACCAAATGTTCGTTTCTGCACTACCAAGGGAATGCAGACCAAGCGAAGTATGCGTTCAAATACGCAAACAAACGTGAAAAAACATCCCGGCATTATCGATCATAACTTCAAGAAACATTATAAGATTTTAATAATTTTTGGTCTAAGTATTTTTGACATCACTGGCTATTAAATGATTGTTTTTAAGTTTTCACCTCACCCAAATTCTGTTTTGCACTACCTGGGAAAAACCGACCAAGCAAAATGTGTGTTGAAATAAGTGAAAAAAAACTTTAATAAATTTTATCTATCCAGATCTCTGGCCCCCAACAGCCAGTGGATTACAAAGTTTGACTGTCATAAAGCAGTGTGTCTACCACGTGACGTTCAGGAATGTTTAGGAATTCAAGAAGTGACTGGTGAAGTCTGGATTAGTCTGAAACAGAACATTATCGATACTGCTGTCAATGAATGCGGAAAGCGTCTCCATACCTGTGTTCACACAATGTGCCCATATTTCAAACAATTTTGCTGTAGGCAGTTGAACAAGAAATTTGAGCAAAGCTCACGAGACGCGCGAAAGCCTACAGCATTTCCAGTGCAGTAGTTATAGTTTCGAAAATCGCATATCACTTGGACTCGGCCCATCGGGACTATAATACACATCGGCCATAGGCGCGTGTGGCGTTGGCGACGGTGGCGCCTCCTTGTGAATGATATAAACT
>Ga0209367_1005588_pt1 | contig 17424 bp, 8 predicted proteins | sample WorMetLIZISLAND2_FD_187412 | JGI IMG/M metagenome (GOLD analysis project Ga0209367, IMG submission 187412) | Marine gutless worms symbiont microbial communities from Max Planck institute for Marine Microbiology, Germany - Olavius geniculatus... ... | reverse complement strand
TAGGCTAGGCCATAGCCTATAGACGTCATGAATATTAATTCATGACGTCTATAGGCTAAACTCATGACGTCACCGCAGGTCATCATGGCGGCGCGTTTTCTACGTCGTTTTCGTAGATCGTCGACTTCAAAGGTAAATTTTTCCGTGTTGACAGAATGCTGGGCGCTGATATTACTGTCAAAGTTATCATAAAATTCTGCACTTTCAGGAAAATGGATAAAATGTATATGTTAATATAGTATATGTATATGTTAATTTTGGTGACCACGGACCTTTAATACACAGAAACTAAATCACTGTAAAATATGAACCAAGCATCAGCAGTGAATAGGTTGAAGATTCTATATAGTATTCATGGAAACCCATCTCAGAGAGCTACGGAGCATCACATTCAACTGCCAAATGAGATCACAATGTTACCTGCCACCTGACACAGGTGAACATGCCCCACCTTAATCCCAGCCAGACAGGCCGATACTCGCTTTACCTACGCTGGTGGGATGGAAGGCTGAGTGGACCTTGGTGCTGGTTATATACCAGGATTGTTTTCTGACAGTAAGTAAGTAAGTAAGCAAGTACGTAAGTAGGTGCTTAGTTAAAGTGCACAATGTCAGCCAGTGACCGAATCTGAGGCACTAGGCTGAGCCGCTAGGGGGAGCAGTAGGCCTGCTGGGAGCAGTGAGTTTTAAGGAGGCGACGGAAAGTGTCTTCAGAGGTAGAACTGCAGATGCTAGAGGGTAGTGAGTTACAGACTGTGGGGGCTGCAATGCAAAAACCGTGGGAGGCAAAGGTTGCACGGACATGCAAAACCGACAGCAGATTGGTGTTGGCAGAATGCAGAGAACGTGTGGGAATGTGATAATTGAGCAAGGAACGTAGAGATAAGCAGGTTGAGAGGAGTTGAGAATATTGTACATCAATGTGGCAAGTTTGAATTCAATGCGTTGATCAATTGGGAGCCAATGCAGATCCTGGGGAATATCAAATGAGTGAGTACAATGATGAAAAGCGTGACTGGCAACAAATCTAGCAAGTCACCCATCCACGCAGTAAGTTACTTAATAGCGATCGGACTAGGACTTAAACCCACACCCTTATGATCTAAAGTCCAACATGCTAACTTTCATGCCACTAAGCCGGCTGAAAAGACCTACTCACACGTTGTTCACTGGTCATCTTAGAGTTGTCGTAGTTGAGTCGAGCCTGCAGCTCATCCTTCGCTGCTCGATACATGTTCGCCTGTATGCTCTGGAAGTTTATGATCAGGTCAAAGATGGTCCTCAGCTGCGTCAGAATCTCCTGCAACAAGCAAACACATCAACCCAGTGACAACATCGGCCCAGTGACAACACGATGTACATAACAAAGTCCTTGGAGCTACTCCGAGTCTTCGCCTGAGATCTCATCATCCGAATGCTGCCTCAAACTGTCTGCACTACACTTGCTCAGGTATGTTCAAAACACTACTGGCTAATGAACTCCTACAAGGCCTGCATCACTGCAGGCATTACAAGTGTTCATTCGAACTGTGGAGTGGCACCACACTCCGTTAAACATCTGTTCCAGTGCCTTGCCTGCGTGACAACTGACAACCCAAGACCTACGGGATAACCCAAACACCGTGGCTGATTTCCTCAACCTTGATGATGCCTGACAAGAATAGAAAAGATGATAGGCTACCACAACCACAACAACATAACATGCAGCCATCTACCTAGCAGCTACACTGCACTGCATACGCTAAACCCAACCTTCGATATTTTTTGTTGAAAGTGGCCAAACTTGTTACTCAAAGGCCCACGGCCACCAAAATTAACACATATATTTTATCAATTTTCCTTGAAGTACATAATTTTCTGTCAATTTTGACAGTAATATCGGGCCCAGTGTTTTGTCATCACAGAGGAACTTACATTTGAAATCAATATCTGCGAAAATGATGTAGAAAACGTGCCACCATGATGGCTAGGCAGGTGCCCACGGTGACGTCATGAGCCTAGCCCAAGCCATCATAAATATTAATAGCCTAGCCTAGACTGATGACATCACCAACTAGGCCATTAATATTCATGATGTCTATGGGCTAGGCTCATGATGTCATCGGGGGCACTGACAGATTAAAATTTGTAGCATAATTTAATGTAATGCCGCATTTTGTTTGAAATCACACATTAATTTCATATATTTATGAAGCGCAAATCGACACACTACATATGCAAGGTTAAATGTCTAATTCGAATCTACATAAATTGCACGAGTGAGTTTGAACATGGCCATGGACCTTTAAGTTGTTGCCAATGTTCACAATAATTTTGGTTTTCCTGTCATTCCTTGCCATTCTCAAGTTAGAAAGCCAAGTACACGAAAAGATGTGGTCAGGATTTTCTACAAAACACAGTTCTGAGACAAAAACTACATCCTTAAATATGCCATAAAACATAAGAAATATAAAGAATGCAATACAAAGACAAAAGAAAAAAACTGCAAAACACGCTACATGAAAGCAAAAATAAAACTGAATTGAAAACGTGATGACACAGAGAACTGACATGAGATGGAGGGTCGAGAAGAGATCGCGCAGTGATTGCATCCAGGAACTCCTGATGTGCAGCAATGATGTGATCCAGATCCCCAGCATTCTTCACCTTATACAGTAGCTCATCCCACGAACACTCCAACACCTAGTCCACACACAGATATATCAGAGACCACTGTGATAATATACACAGCACACACTATAAACCACCTAGAATGATAGACACAAACAGGATTGTCAGGTTTCCGTCAAAAATGGTTCAAAAGTATAAAAAGACTGGTGGTTGCTGTTTAATTAATTTATTAATCTCTTTCTTAGCATATACGACATACTGGATTAGCTAATGACATGTGAATTGTTACGAGTTAACATCGCAACTTACTTCGGCAAAAACTGCGAACCGTGGCAGCGTCACGTCAACTCCGATCATCCGACCACCAACTGCTGTCCCAGCCAACAGACAACACAGTGTTCGCCGGCCGTGCGTTCAGCTCAACTGCATCTCGTATTAGGAACAGTTTACCAATTACCATTCGAACAGCATCCACTACCAACACTTTTCGACGACACCTTAAGACTCATTTTTTCTCCGGCAACACCGCCATCGACTAACTGTTACCATCCGCGCCTACGATTCGAACTTCTGTTTTGACATATGGCGCGTTACAAATGCAGTATACTTACTTACTTACTAAGATCAACCAAGCAGCGAGCAACAGCAGAATGTGAGTGAACGACTGCATTAACGCAACCACATTAACTGTCAGCCTGCCAACTATTAGGCAGTGTTCACATAAACACGAGTACAAGTCCGGCACTGTACAGCTTCCCGTATATGAGTTCCGACAAACACAAGTTTACGTGTATTTCAATGGCGGCCGTTCACATACACACGAGTAGGGGTTACCTGTAAATATCACTCGTACGAGTAGTTTCTGTGCAGGTCGTGTTTTTATCCAACCCGTGCGAAGTAAACTGCCCGTAAATAGCACTAATATGATTTGTAAAAGCTGTGGCACATATTTGATGTCAGAACCGATGTCATTGTAAAATTGTCCATCATTAGAGATGCGCGGTTTGCAAAATATTAGCGATGGGATGGAATAGTGTTGTTCTAATGGCGAAGCATTTCCCCAATTTGATTTAATTCAATATGGCCGATACACATTGAGTTATGTGCTTGTACAAGTGAACGTGAACGTTCCACTCATACGAGTGAAGCTTCTACAGGCCATAAACAGAAACCTGGACCCATACTTGTACTCGTACTTGTGTCTGTGTGAACGCAGCCTTACTGTATGTAATGAAACTCAGTCAGACCTCGAAGTTAATGTAGTACTGGATTTGTTGGATAAAGTGCTGCATTTCACTCACTATGAGCTGACACTGCTGCAATGCCGGACCCAGCTCTGAACAACAACAAAATCAAACAATGTACTGTAAAACCACGTACAGAGCGATGTAACTAAACTGAAACGAACTGACACGGTTTAGTTTTTGACAAACTAACAAATAGGCAAGCAGGGTAAGCCCACTGGTTGACACATATGTGACATTGTCAGTGTCATCACGTAGTCACCGACGCCGTTAGATGGTGCCTACTGTAATGCATTACTGCTTGCTTGCTTGCAGGTGGAACGCGCAAAACGTAGCAAGAAATTTCTCGCTTGCAAAATCTTCTAGCAGCTTGCGACGGCTGTGGTGCAAGATGCAGCCAAAAAATCCCATCGAAAAAATGCGATACGCACATCTGTAGTTCAGTCAACTAGAAATGCGCAGATTAGTGATGTTAGCGATGCTAACAAGTCTAAAATTTGAACCAAATTTTAATCCATTCAACATTAAAGAATTATTTTTTAATGATTAATCGAGTAATTAAAGTCTGTTAACTTCCGCAGCAGCCCTAGTAATTACAATAGTGTTAACAAATCACTGTTACCGGGCAGTGGTCGAAGCAGCTTGGCATTAGCCATCTGCTCTTTCCAGATCATCGCCAGGACGTATTCCATGCGTTTGGCTCTCCAGAGAAAGTTGAAGACTCGCAGGTACATCATCATGCATTCGCTGGTGAACACCGTACGAATGTGTCCAGAGACATGGTACTCCAGACTAAACACATCCCAACCTGTGTCACCCGGAGACACCTGTCAATACACCAATCGAACCAATCTGATCAATTAATCATCAATCTTTTAAGGGCAACTACCACGAAAAAAATGAAAATTTTCAGAACGCGCACGTTAGATAGGAATGTGTTTTGGGCTGGTTCATTCATTTAATAATGCTGCAGATTTGTCGGCAAAAAATATAAACATTTTCTCTCCAAATGGACTGAGAACCAGCTAGAGCACTGATTACCCAGCATGCTCTAGTCAGTCTAGTGATAGATTGTAAACTTCGCTATCACTAGAGCATGCTGGGAATTCTGGGGTTTACTGTTTGTTCACTTGCTTGCTAACTGTATAGTTTTTTTTGAACATTATTTTATGCTTAACAATTAAGCATTCAAAAATTAACAGTTTTAAATGTTTTATAAGATTAAATATCATGTTTTGCATGGGTTGTCATCTGCTACTTCTTATGTTACTTACCGGAAACGACTAAGTGCCGTGTGTACTGTGCAAAAGTACTGCAGTTAAAAATTAAATGGTGCTATTTATAGAACAAAATAGGATTATCATCAAAGTTGTTTTTTTAATAATAACTATTTCAGTGAAAAGTTTGACGAGTATATTCATAAAATAAATAGTAAATCCAATGATATTCTGCAATACAAATTTTTCATGGTAGTTGCCCTTTAAGTTTCTGCGCAATCATCATTTTGCCCCAGCATACAGTCATGGTCACACTCGTGACCTACACTGTGTCTCAAAAAAAACCGGACCCCTGCTACCTTTTGCAATAACTCCAACAGTCCTGGTTCAATAGCAATAGATTTTGACAAAAATAATCGTTAGAGAATCAGCACTTAATAGCATGTGTTACTTTGCGAGAAATTTTAAGAACAGAGTACCAGCTGAGGTTTTCCTGTGGCACCAACAGTAGAGGCAACTGCACTGCAGTACTCCAACGAACCAACAATGTCAGTTACGAAATCGTTAAATGTTATAACGCCAACGTTTGAAGTTGAACGAACTGTTGATTAGCAACATCATAGTCAGAAGTTACAGCAGATGTTCAAAGTGCTGTCCCTTTACTCGAACACAGGCCCAGAAACGTCTTCTCCATTCGTCGATTGCGTCATCGACAACGGTCTGCCATAGGCCAGACCAGACCTCCACAAGTGCTGCTTCAGTTCATCCACATCTTTCACCGGCTTCTGGTACACACACTGCTGTACACGGCCCCAAATGCAGTAGTCAACAGGGTTGAGTTCAGGGCTGCTGGCCGGCAAGAGGTCAGGCGGGATGAACGCTGGTGTCTCACGACGCAGAAACTCAATCGTGACACGTGCCCGATGTGCGGGTGCATTATCCTGCTAAGCTGGTACCTCGTTTTATGAAATATCGTAAGCCCATAGAAACACACCACGATATTGAGTACCTTTTGACGATTTTCTCAGCTAATCATTATCATTATTAGGCACAGTTTGTTAGAGTTATTTCAAAACGTAATGGGTCCGGTTTTTTTGAGACACAGTGTATATCAAAACTGTGCAAGCTAAGATCATGAAATCTTCACTGTGGGCTGTCTCAAGGACTCTAGTTTTCAGTGACAAAATTTCGTGCCCCTGGATGACGGGGTTCCCCTCGAATGAGGGCGTCAAAGAGGGGTACCCCCTTCAAAAACTTTATTTTGCTTCTATTGGCTCTTATAGTGTGAACATGGTTGCAGATAGGTACAGACTTGCTGCATATCATAACAAGCACTGGTGACAGGCTTTTAGATTTATTAACATCGATGACATTGAACTACCTTGAACCCCAAAAAGAGGGTTTGGTAAATTTTTTCGCAATTTTTGGCTGCAGCGCACATTTCAACAGTAAACTGCGACGAAATGGCTGGAGATAGACCAAGACAACCTGCATACGAAATTTTCAGCATTAAACGTAGACTTTAGCAGTTCAAGTCCCGACCCCCTAGGTTCAAGAAGGCTGGTGTAGGCGAGCGTCAAAGACGGCTGCCCCCGTAAAAGTGGCTATTTTACCGCCATTGGCTCGTGTAGCGTGAAAACAGTTGCAGATAGGCAAAGACATGCTGCTTATCATAACAAGAAATAGTGACAATCTTTTTATTGGTGTAAACATCGACGACTTTGAATGACCTTTAGAACCTACGAATAGAAACTGCTAAAGCTGTCGCGTGTCTCATGAGCTTTGCTCAAATTACTTGTTAGATTTAGGACAGATTGTTCCATGCACAGCATAGGGTTAACCACGAGGTTAACTCGGGGAATTACTCAGGTTAATTCACACCGCTAGTTGGTGTGGAACTGTGTGCGCGAGGTTAACCAGAGAGTCACAGTTAACCCCTGGTTAGCAAATCCATGAGTTAAGCTAAGCATTGAACAATTTGCCCTTATACTCAGATCATTCAATCACTAACTCCGGAACTCAATCAATCAGTCAACAGGTTCATTAACCAAAAAACATTTACAGTCATCCTAGTATTCTAAGTGGTCCAACTTGTAATAAGGCTTAGACTTACTTGGTCCTTAGAAACTTAAATTTAAATAGTGTCTACCAGTACCTAAAATGAAAGAACTTTCAGCTTACATCAGTCTATCCACCAGGCACAAATGTCGAAACAATGTTTTGCACCAAACTACCGCGTATTAAATCACAATAATTGGCAAATTTAATTTATTGCAGCAAAAAAGTTTCTGATCAAAAAGTACAAAAACACAGGGCAGTATATAACACTGGACATAGACTATCAGTAAAAAGTGTGTCAATAAAAAGGCAGCCTTTTTGTTACCTTCATAACTCAAATTTGCACGAAATTTTCAGCATCAAAACAAAGTAACTCACAGCAACTGACAGCAACGGTTGAGACAACCTAACCTCTTGTCACATCATGCTTTGTGACGTCAGCGTTATGTTACACTAGCAAAGAACGTTAAATTAACAGTCAAACTTTGTTCAGATATTTATTTTAGATATTTCTGAACTTTGTTCAGAAATTAGTATCTTTTCCGCTAAAGCTGCTCAATATTCTGTGCAAATTCATCACCATTCGACTAAGTTATGAAAAGTAGAAAAGCATGCTTTTTTATCGAAACACCGCATAGTAGAATTTACCTCAAGCAGTCGGACGTCAAGTCTCCGAAGTATATCAGCATCATCATACTGAGCATTGGTGGCTCTCACAGCAGACTCCAGTATGCCGGTGAGGTTGTGTAGGAACAATGTCTGTGCTGGCTTAGCCAAGTCCTCTCTGTGCACATATACGACACAATAGATATACCATTAGACATACGCTAGCAGCGACATATTGGGCTAAAAAGTAGGCAAGACAGAAGTTGCAGTGTTCTGACAAACACAACAACTTTTTGGTAGATGCAGATTTCCGAACAGAAGAGATTGTGGGTGCTTGAAATTTCAATTTAACCCCAAAGTTTTTTTCCAAAATTGAGGTCTTAGCTTCAAATTTTGTACTTCTGGACAAATTTTCTGACAAGATTTTTCGACAATTTTGCAACAGCCCAAAATTTAGGGTGGGCAACTACTGCCCCTTATATGCCACGATGCTACTGTAGACTAGAGTAAGTGAGTGAGTGAGTAGGGCTTAACATCCCACCCGACACGGTACTGTATAGGTCATTTCGGAGACGGCCTTTTCAGGCAGAATGCACACAAACACATAACAATGGAACAGTAAGATAAACCTTTACAGAAACACAAAACACAAAATACAAAAAAAGCTAAACCTAACATTGTAAGAACTCCATTATACGCGTGTATATGTAATTAACATAATGGTAGTTCTAATATCTGTGTAAACTTGGTCAGGTCCTCTCTGTATATAAAAGAAATAATATAACACATGACATCACTTCGCTTATAATGTAGTTATCTTCATGACGATCTTTGAATAACTCACGAGTAAGAAACATAACCAACGTGATACATGAATAAATTCATTAAATCGTAACCTTTATCAACAAGCAGTGTTACTAATCTTCAGGCCCGTCGAGTGGGTGGGGTAGGGGGTAAGCTAATCCGCACCCTGCAACGTTTGGGGGCCCCGCCGTCACTCAGAAATCAAAAGTACACCAGAATGCACCATTCTATAGAACAAAATTCAAAATTTTTCTCCCCGGAGGAGCTCCGTGAGTTTGTTTGAGGGCCCCGCGAGAATGTTTCCCCGGGACCCCGCTGTGGCTCTCGACAGGCCTGCTAATCTTGTCAACTAACTATGGAACGTGTGACACTGAGCACTGGCATATGGCATGACTTTATGAATAAGTGTGTAAGTAGGGTTTAATGTTCCACCAGACACGGTATAGGTCATTCCGGGGACGGCCTTATCAGGCAATGCACATACACATAATAATTAATGGAACAGAAAGTTTAACCTTTACAGAAAAACTCAATAAGTAACACAAAACACAAAAAATATCTAAACCTAAAATTGTAAGAACTCTCCATTATCTTCATGACAATACACCTGACTAATTGAGAAACTCAAGACAGAGACGATGCCCGAATTCACACGCTGTCAATGACAACGATAACTATGACGATTAATGACCTACATTGTAAAACTGGTAAGCCAGTGACCAAGTCAATGATGTGATGACGATTATGAGTAGAAAAAAAATTATACTCGGCATGGGATCCAAGGAAGACAGGAGAAAGAGAAACTAAGAAAAAACAGAATCGACATTCCATTTCAGTCATATGCAAGGCTCAGTAGTCGGTAAGAGTAGATCTCTAGACCTATAAGCAAAAACTGCATCAAACTCACAGAACACAAACACTCAACAACAAGCATTCACAACATGCATACAACTTAATCAAAAATAAGTCCATATACATTCCAGACATTTTGTGGCTGCTTGCAGATGACACATTTACACCAACGTTGTTTTCGCAACACTGAGCTGTATGATCCCAGAGGCTACTGGCTTACTGCTGGACAAAACAAATGTGTGAAATGATTGCAGATGCTTGTTATGCCCCAAAGTTACCTAAAAACATCCAAAAATTTCAAACGTCAATTTCCAGGTAACCCCGCTTAATGATCAAAACACTGAACAAAAACGTGATGTCTACGACAGACAAAAGGTATATAACATGGCATGACAGTGAGTACTAGATTAATGAGAAAAATGGCGTGTCACACATTAGCCAAAATGAAAAACCTTTCAGCTGACATCAGTCTATCCACCAGGCACAAATGTCGAAACAATGTTTTGCACTAAACTACCGCGTATTAAATCACAATAATTGGCAAATTTAATTTATTGCAGCAAAAAAGTTTCTGATCAAAAAGTACAAAAACACAGGGCAGTATAGAACACTGGACACAGACTATCAGTAAAAAGTGTGTCAATAAAAAGGCAGCCTTTTTGTTACCTTCATAACTCAAATTTGCACGAAATTTTCAGCATCAAAACAAAGTACCGTAAACGTAAACGACGAAGCTACACAATGATGTAAACATGCACAGACGATCACGTTAGTTAATGTCAAATAATACAACAACAACAAGACATGAAATAACAACTACAGAAACTCTCAAGTCATATTTTATTATCAAAAAACATGAAAAAATACATCAGAACATGGGCAAAGACACACCTTAGCATCTCTTCTCTGCATCAAGACACAAACAATAGAACACGTACAACATGCATTAATCAACATTAATTCCCCGTACAAAAAAACAAAGTTAAACACAAAAACACATACTTACAAAACTATTGCCTGCTTTCAAGTAAATTTATTTAGCAGCAAACTACATCTTGTATCCTTTACTGGACCGAGACACATAACAGACACAGGATGGTAAAAGCAAACCACAAAAATAGAAGATCAGACACCACAACTAATTACTTCTATGTCTTAAAGACACACTCATTCCACCAGAACTATATTTAGCCAGTGTCCTGCAGCACCCCAGATTACTGTTATATAATGTGAATCATGGTGCTGTACAAATTATATTACTTACTTACTTACTATTATGTTTACTCAGAGTAAGCTAATTACCTACGTACGAAGCAGACTTTGTCACACATTAGTCCAATCACAGCTATAAAAGATGCCCCTATCTAGAAATGTCAATACATGCACTGGAGTAAAGCCAAAAGACAATGGAAAGCGAAAGACTTGTACACGTTGGTGGCGTAGCATAGTGGTTAGAACGTCGGTCCTGGCCGGCAGACTTTCCTTATCCTGCGCTAGACTGATGGATGGCTGCTTGACCACTTTGTGGGTACGGCGTCCGCTATCAGTCAACCAACAAGGCCAACTCAGCCTGCCATCCCTCCGGGGTCGGTTAAATGAGTAGTAACCCATCATATAGGTTACGGAAGGTGGGGACCTTTGTACAGCTGACTGGGCTGCCTGGCCGGCCGGTGAGCCAGCCTGTGTTTGCAGGCTGTACGCGGCGGCTGTGCAATCGACAGCTCTGGTTAGTGACAAAAAGCGCATTAGAGGTGTGTATACACGACGATGTGCTATACAAATTGACAATCTTTATCTTCACTGGCAGACTGCTGGCCGATCAGTCGGTTAGCTGTGGAGGAAACAAACCATGCGACTACAGAATGACTGTTCTGATGTGACTGACATCACAGCACTGTATCACGCACTACGGTCAAAACCCTGTTTTGAGATATGGCATGCTACAAATGCTGACTACTCACTTATTTACTTCGTTTTTGTACAGATTAACCAAATTAGCCGTTAATAAAATTAAACAGCAGACTTACTCGAGCAGATCCATCAGATGTCGAATGAAGTCTCCCTGACCCAGCAACAAGTAGCGCCTCATTGCCTACAGACATTCACAGTTAAACAACTACAACCACAACCACAACAACAACAACGACAATAACAACACTATGCCATCTAGGTCTTTAGTAACATGCGTAAGTAACTAAGTAAGTAATCTTCAGAAGGTGCGGATTTAACAGTTAAGGCTGGACCACACGAGCGGTGTACATGGCCGATGTGAAGCAGCCTTTAGTTGCAATGCACCACGATCTCAACAGACAAACAAAGATGTCTTTAGCAGGTGCTTGAACTTTCACATTTAGCCTGATGCTGACTTTGTCTCGGACGAGCTGGATAACTGCTCTAAAATTTCGGGACTGTAGTTTTAAAACATCCGGCTCCATAGCTACTATAGGACATCTTACAACGTGTTTGTGCAACGTTACACTTGGCAACAGTTTCATCACATAAAAATGTTGTGGTCATACATAAGCCTAAGTTGACCCAACACTGATTTGTAATAAACAATAGCGTAAAAATAATCAAGCAGACTCAGCCTTCCATCTCTCTGAAGTAAGTAAACTAAACTGAGTACCGACTTGCTTGGCTGGGATTAAGGTGGGCATGTTCACCTGTGCCAGGTGGCAGGTAACACAGTGTGTGTGGTCTCATATGGCAGGTGACACTTCATACCTGTCAGGTGGGTTCCCACGAACTGAAAAGCTATATGCATCTCTAACCGTTGTAACATTACACAATCGACAAATGTGACGATCACCTTGAGATGTTCCATGAACTTGTACTTGGTGTGAAGTACATGCAGCAGATGGCGACTGGTCTCCTTGTAGACAATGTCAATCATACGATCAAACACGGCATCACCCACGTCTTGACTGAACATCGACTCAACTGAAACGGCACAATGAATGGTTATCATAAACATCTACAGGGTGGGCCAAAAAATGTCCCAACTTGTTTTCGTCAGAACTTCATCAAATCTCCACCAAATTTGATAATATAATTTTTTGCACACAGAAGGCCGAGATGATAAAATTATGTAAGATACACTCATTTTCCACCTCACGTAATTTATGTCAATGCACTACTGTGTAAAATGCAGATGCTCCAAATTGTTACATTACCCGATGATTATCAGTGTCAGATTGATCACTTTTTCATTATCAATTCGACAGAAGGCACCACGTGATTTAATAATTTTCTGATATTCAATATTTTATGCTGAAAATAGGAGACAACAAAACAGCTGACTGATGAGCTCAAAATACATCTAATCCATGAATGAGTGGTGAGTGCTGTGCAGTTTGATCAGTTGATCGTTAATGCCACTATCAGCCGTGGCATCACGTCTAATCCATTGTGTACACTTTGGGCATAAATTCTGATAATTTCTAAGCAAGTGGTTACACAAATTTATAATTCTGCTAAATAAAGCACATTTTAGTTCACTGTGTGGTTAATTAAGTTGTTAGAACTTTTACTTGCACAACAACTCAGTACTATGCAACAATTTCGAGCATCTGCATTTTACATGGTAGTGCGCTGACATAAATTAGTTGAGGTGGACAATGAGTGCACCTCACATAATTCTATTGTCTTGGCTATCGGTGTGCCAAAAATTATCAAATTTAATGAAGACTTTCGATGATCTGATAAAAAAAAGTTGGGAAATTTTCTTTGGCCAACCCTGTATAATACTAACAGTATGAATCATGTGATCATTACAGTTAGGGTTAAGGTTCAATCACTGATAGTAAACAGTGATCTCTCTCACAGCTCTGTGACCCTAACGGGGCAGTGCTGATCTCTGTTTCCAAGGCCCCGAGCGAGCAGTGAGTGCAAACACAGCTTAAATATATAAGCGGACGGCCAGTCCTCTCACGTAATCTGCCATTACGTTCCTGGCAGTTAAGCCAATACCAATTATATTGATTGGTAACAAAGGCACATGTGTGTGAACGACCTGCCCAGGGTTGTTACCTGGCAGTGGACCGGGCGAGAATGAAACCAGCGACCTGGCAATCACCAGTTTGACACACTACCACAACACTACCAAATAGTGTCTACTGTTGATATTTTATCATTGCCTCATGTTGTAAGTTCGTGCTCCTCTCCCATCATGGTGTGCCCCCTCATTTTCGAACACTTTCTGCGATCTATGGACACTGTGAGCACACAAACTGGGTGTAAAGAAAAGTGGAAAGGGGGGTGTCCTCTCCCCACCAGCAAATGGGTCTGAAGAGAGGGCTGTGCAAAAGACAGCCCCTTCCCCAAAAATTTTTCAGATTTATTTGTGTGTGAAAATGAAGTGTTTTGATGCACTTTGGCACAAAATTAAGATTTATAGAACATCTAGTCAAAATAGAGGAGAATATAGGACTCTTTTCAAAAACACATAATTCATAAGACAGGTGAGATAACTGAATAGCAGCACAATATGTTGTAAAGAAATCGGCCATTCTGCTTTTACGTGAGTAGAACTGACAACAGACCCTGACTGGTCTCCGCGGCACGCACAGCCTCACGACTTCTGACCAGACTTCGATCCTGACAGACTTGACGCAAAAAGTTAACAGCCTTGCCCGTCAGCAGTATCTACACCACAAACACAGCAGTGGTTGTACTAGAAGTAGCAGCTGCAGCCGCAGCAACAACAATAGTCATAGTAGCAATTGTAGTAGACCACTACTAATACTACTAACAGCTGTAGTAGTAGTAGTACCTTCTTGGCCTGGTCCAGTGACAGAAATGACGGAATCATTTCAGTTCTCAAGCTGTACTTGTCGTGCCAAAGTCGATCTTCGCGCACTTGTGGGTCAAACGCCACAAAGAACTACAAACATTAAAACATACGCACACACGATTCACATCGAATTAATTTGTCTCACACGGCACGGATGCAGCACGGAACTAATGCAGAACTACTGCATCAATATCGAGGCAACAGGCAAACACATTCTACGCCCAATCTACTGACTGACATTACACAAATACAGTCCACAGTATGAAACTCAGATTATGACCTTTAACTCCTCACCTTTTCTCACTACAAGAACTTACCACCAATCTACAGAAGATGATCAAAAATATATAATCTTCTTGTTCAAAACATTGCATGTTATGAAATCATTAGCCAAAAAATGCGACCACCTGCTGCCGCCACCTAGCGAACGCACATGGAAATAACTTGTTATAATAGCAGCAACAGTTTTGCATCAACTCACGAGATCACGCTTTATAACAAAATTTCAATAAACAGCATTTCATAACGTTGCTTTCAGAACAATAATAACATATTTTCACTTTTTCGAAAACACCCTAATATATTGTGAAATTATTAGTTGAAAAACATGACCGCCCAAGTGGCTAGTATGTAGCATACTTTGTATGCAGTAGGCCTGTATCTTTAATTTTTGCTTTTCAATGTCTGACCTTTTCCGTTAACAACCATAATATAAACTTAGTTTTTACGCGTGTGAAGCTGTGCATAGTGCAGGTATCAGGTAGTAAGGATCGTCTGTCTGTCTGTCCGTCTGTCCGCCGCACTGCGGTATCATACCAAGATGGCAAAAGCTAGAATCAGCAAATATGTACTGATGAAGTGGCGTAGACAAGTGGAGCCAGGCAACCCGATCCCCCAAACAAGATATAAGCACACGTGTAAACTGCACTAAAGTGTGCCAATTCAGTCAAGTGATTCTAAGGAATATAATTACAATTGTTGCCCCCACCAGATCTCATAGGTCCTATTTTAAAACTATAATGCATCAAATTTAATTTTGGCTTTTGTGGTTGGTCCCAGTGAGTGTAGAGATAAATTTGAACGAGCCGTTTTATCATTTCTAAAAAGGAAAGAATCAACTACAGATCAAAGTCTTTGTTGTGCAATATACACTGAGCTGCAATGATAGTATATACAGTGTAGTTGACAACTTTATTTGCATAGTAAAAATTAAACTGAACTGTTTATTAAAAACAGTCTAAAATACCACCAGAATTCAAAAATAAAACGACTCATGTCAGCAACAGCAACTAAACATGTTGTCAAATGCACGATGTCGTTGTGATGGTAATTATGCATAAGCCTAACCCCAACTCACAGATAAGTATACAGCATACCACAGACATTGGTTTAATGCCCTACGAATCAGTTCTGAATGCTAACTGCGGCCATATTTACGGTTGCAATACGTTAATTTTCTCAAACAGTGTTTTGAAGATTTGTTTACAAGTTGCCATAGACTATTTAGCATAGGGAGCTGCCGTAAATTGAGCTTTAATCCACTGTCATCCGACGATTAAAACTTAGTATCAAATATTTGTTATCGTTATTTGTAAACATGAATGCAGATGATTGTGTCGCACTTTTTATTTTTTACTGCGACACAAAATTGATCTTGTATCGCAAGGCATTAAATAACGCGTCGCAAATGGCGATGCGACACCGCTTATTGGCAACACTGTTTTGCACCTCAGATACCGCATCTGGTGACACTATTTTGATGTTACAATTTTCCAAAATACCACACAGAATTCACTGAATAATCCAGGTTTTTCCAGCTACCGTGCCCGAGTTGAACAGAGATGTCCAAGTCATGTTAGTACCTCATGGTAATTATCTTCCAGCTCTCCTTCATAAATCCATCGTAGAATTCTTGTGAACAGAGGCTGAACAACCTGCACACAGCATATACAAAACACATTCAATCTCTCTCTCTACCACTAAGACTAAAGATTAAATAAGTAAAGACGATAAATCATATAACTGGTATTTCACTTTTGGTGTATTTTAATTAATTTAGCAATCTCTTTCTTAGCATCTATAATATATTGGTTTAGGTAATTAATGACAAGCAAATTGTTACAAGTAAATATCAAAATTTATTTTGGCAAAAACTGGCAGAAACCTGTTTCTGCTGGACCAGCTCAAACCGGTTTACCACCTTCAACAGAAACCAGAAAATCCTGCTACTATTACTACTACTATTACTACTACAGAAGAGCTCACCACAGCGAGGGTGTGTTGTACAAGACTACGAATCATTGGGTCACCATGCTGCATGTAGGAATGCACAGCTGATGCTAGTTCACCACCTTTCTTGTCTGTCAACATATATAGTAAATATTGTTACTACAACTACAACTTCTACTACTACTACAACTGCTATTATGCACACATTTTCGACGTCGAAAATATCGAACGTATATCATCGAAAATAACGAATCAGATTTATTTGTATTGACAGATTATCCAGTATAGTGAAATATCTTTTGCAAACGTATAGTATATCCACGCAGGCAGTGTAACTCGTGCTAAAATGGTCTGCAGTACTTAGTAAATTAAAAGAAGCAGCCAACTGCTTGGTGAAATTGTCCATGGTATACCAATAACAAAATAATTAGCACATTAGCACCATGGTATTAAATGCAATTCTTGTTCTTCATATCCTTGGTTGATTATTTTATGGTAAAACTCCCCCTGTCCTCCAATCGACAGCATTATGAGATTGATGACTGTCTGGAGAATAACGGGGAGGATTATTAGAACTGCCATTACTCTTACAAATGCACAGATATTTAGTGAGTTCTTACAATTTTTGGTTTAAGTCATTTTTGTGTTTTGTGTTTCATATTAGGTTTTCTGTAAAGGTTAAACTTTCTGTTCTGCTGTTATGTGTATGTGCATCGTCTGGAAAGGCTGTCCCAGAAATGACCCCCTATTGTATCAGGTGAGACCCACTCACTCACTCACTTATAAATATTTTTTTGTATTACCCTCTATGGCAGACATTTTGGCTGAAATTTGTGAGTAAGCACTGTGTAGTATTAAATGCAAGCTGTGTAATCTGCACATACTCAACTCACACGGCCTACCTTCAATTTGTACAGTCAAACCCACTTTATATCACATCGTTTAATATCACAATCCGCTTATTGTCACATAAATTTTTATCCCCGGCCAGCGCTTGTAGTAATCAAAGGGCA
>Ga0209367_1005587_pt1 | contig 17430 bp, 8 predicted proteins | sample WorMetLIZISLAND2_FD_187412 | JGI IMG/M metagenome (GOLD analysis project Ga0209367, IMG submission 187412) | Marine gutless worms symbiont microbial communities from Max Planck institute for Marine Microbiology, Germany - Olavius geniculatus... ... | reverse complement strand
ATGCACATAAAATTACAACCACATTATAACACTTAGTCTGATTTAGTCATGAAATCAATGTTTAGAATTTGTGCTCGATATGTCCACCATTCTGCTGCACCACGGCGGCAAGACGACGACGCCATTTGCCGATGCTCCAGACATGTGGCCGCTGAATAGCCCGGATCTTAATCCGGTTGATTTCGCCGTCTGGGGTGCGCTGCAGCAGATGGTGTACCACCTGCAAAGATTTGACTCAGTCGACGAACTGAAACGAGCAATTGTCAAGGCGTGGGACAAGCTCAGCCAGGCGTTTCTCAACATGTCATGAACTATTACCGATCGCTATTTGAAACAATATGACTCGTATTCGCCACGTGGCGCCACTGTCGCACATAATTAATTTCAATAACTTATGCTTTCGTGTTGAGAATGAAACGACCTTGATTTCTGCAAAAAATCGTGTAGATCTAAGCAGTATTTCTGAAGTTAGAAGCTATATAACATAGTGGCCCCGTTTTTTTGGGCCACCCTGTAAATATATATGCGTTATGTTTAGTCGAGTGCGTTTTGTTTTTTTTATTATTTGGCTGCTTTTCTAGCGAAATAGAGATGTATATGAACCGTAATTGAAATGGTGTCCAAAAATGCAAGAGGTGCATCCGAAAGCAGCTTGAGTGCAGTGTGGTTCGTCCAATCAATTTGGTTGCAAGCCTTTCCTCCCTCCCGTGGAGCACCGATGCATGAAATTGTCGTAAGTTCAGGATCGACAAACAGCATTCTGTCACGGCTTAATTATTAATGCTCGACACACGTTGCTCTTCGTTAGCCATCAATTAGGCGTCGCCGTGTGTTTTTGCTTCATGCTCAATTCAACAGGTGGCATCACGCAGAAAGTCTTAGTCCATAAATCTCAAACGCAGCAGCCACTTACGTTGACCCGGTTACCCGTTACACAAGGTAGCAGACCACGCGACGTGTCCAGGCAGGGGTACACAAATAATTGAAGGATGCACCCGGAAGACATATTGCTATTGGAGATGCACAGAAACCATTTATTAGAATTAACTTTTTTCTTTCTTCTTCATTATCAAGAGATAAAATTATATTAAACAGTGGTTGCGAAAGGAAGTACGTGAACTCGTTGAATATATAGGCCTGTTATTAGTTCTCCGATGTCCATACGACGTCAAAGAGAAGACGAGGTTTTTAACGCTTTCATACAGCGATGGATCAGAGCTTCACTTTTTTCGTGCATCCTTAGCCAAGACCCGTACGTTTTCCGTCACAGTTCTGCTAGATGATAATTAGCCGATCTTGATCTACAATGATCAATATTCTCAACGTTAATCGTACATGACAGGCAAATACTGGCCTTAAATGGCTTGAACCTGGTTTTCCTTGCAGCGATGTAGGTCTATAGTACGCGTAGTATAGTCGTGTAGTATAGTATAATCGTGTCTGGAGATGCACACTTAAGGTGTGGCGTTGTTGGTACGAACTTCCACTTTTTTGTGTGTGCAATTTCTGCGAATGTCGAATGTCGAATGTGGGACCTAACTTGACGCACGTCGCAGACTGATGTTGACGTCCGCTGTTAGCGTGCAACTGAAGTTCAGGACTTGTTACGCATAAGTCGTTGAGACTCGCATATCGTGTATTTTCTGACAGGCGGCAGGTACGCATTTCACGTGACCGCTTACATCATCTAACACCGTTATTTATGCAGACCGTAAACAACAATGATAAACGACTATGGCATATAGGGGTCTATCGGCTTTACATCGATTTAACACTGCGTCTGCATAATGGCGAATAGGCCTAATGCCGATATAGCGAATGCAACACACAGTCTATCGGTGTACGGACCTGCACAGTAAATGTTCATTTTCCAGCCCGTGTTTTTTGCTTTCGCACTAACTGCGTGAATTTACGCTATCCAATATGACAGCTCCAGAGTATGCTCGTTAACGAACGAACGTGTATCATATGAATCCATTACGGACGGACACCTTGTACACCCTAATGCGGTTCGCAAGATTGCAAAGCAATAATTTCTCCGTGTGTACAGCATACGTCTGGTATGTATGGGCCGGACTGCGTTTCTGGTATTGTATAAAATGTACCAGCAAGTGCGTTTGAATCTATAGTCGTACTCTGAGCACCCCAGTAATCCACATCAAGCTCAACGAAGATCGCCGATGGTTTATTAATGACCATTACATCGCCCATCGCGATACACCGTTAATAGTTGGCTTTCCATTAAGTAGGCCTACAAATGATCCTGACGACTGATGCTGCTTCCTGACGTACTAAATGTGTGATATATGCGAACGGCGGGGCGGACGGTGCTACTGCTGATTACATCACAGAACAAACAATGAAGTCATTTGAGTTGACGTCAGGTGGCGTTACTGCGAGTCGCTTGTCAGCTTGGCCGTAACGTGCAATACGCCTACAAATGTTAGTTTTAGTTTCCGACACCCAAGTCTCCTCTTTCCGCAGAAACATCTGGGCCTGGCCCGTCGTACGGACACAATGTTATCTGGAGCCATATGTATAAGTGTCCCTGCTAGATAAGCCCGTCCAGCGGTTTTAGCAGCGTAAGCCCATACACGAGTTTTAGAACAGACGGACAAACATCCCAATAGACAGATCACACTACGATATCATCTGTCCGTCTGTCGCAATAGCTGGAAACTGGTCAATGAACGTGATCTGTTAAAAACAGTCGGAAACAGCTAAATTGACAGGCCCACAAATACAAGGCCCGAGACTGACGAGCATAGCCTATATGCTCGATGCATGCTTTTAATTGCTAAAAGTGAACTGAAAGCTCATTTTTACAGAGATGATTTCACTACCAGTCCACCAGTGGCCTTCAGTAATCTTGCATCTTGCAGAATACGTGCAACCTACAGTCAATAGGCCCCTAACGGTTTTGTCCACTTCCACTTCAATATACCGAACTCAAACCACACCCAGTTCGCAATGGTAGGTACTGTTTTCACAAATTTCGGCTGCAGTCGTGCGTCGTAAAACAAACGACGGTGTAGTCTGCCACCTGAGCGTGGTTTAGGTAAAATACCCTGCTGTCTGGAGTGGTATAAGCTCGTACTGCCAACTGGCATACCCACTCCAACAGTGCGGTACAAAGATGGAACCGGGTCAAACAAACTGACCCGTGACCCGACACGACCCGGATATATTGAAAAGTATCGTATATAATGTCCAATAATACTATTCTAAAGCAGTAAGAATTCTCTGGTTCCGCGCAGAGAACAACGTAATTGCCTTACAGTGAAAGAGTTTGCTGTTTTTCCGATAACCGGGTCACTACACCGGGTCTAGTCAAAAAAACTTAGACCCGAGACCCGACCCGACCCGACCCAGTTGTTGACCCAGTGAGCCCGTGATCCGATGACCCGTGACCCGTGACCCGTTTCCATCTCTGGTGTGGTGTCACTATCCATTAGGCCTGTACTGGATCAGTTAGAACAGAAGAAAGTGGAAGTGGTTTGGACGCACATTGAGAAGAAATAATTACATTATTGCCAAGCAAGCACTACAATGGACACCGCTAGGCCACAAACGATGATCAAGAAGACAAAGAAAGATATTTAGAAAAAGATATGTGGACAGCAGGTTTCAAATGCAGCTGGAGAAAGATACATAAAGACGGCAACACCATGACAAAACTGGATGAAGACAGAAGTGGTTTGTGGCCTATGTTCCAGCGGGAGCGATAAAACATTAGTCATGTCAAATCACTGATAGCGATCATGTCGATATTTGCATGACTGATTGATCAACAGTGTCGATGAGCATCAACGACGGATAGGCCTAGGGGCCTATTACTGTTTTAACAAGGATCCTAGTCCCATGATCATAGAAGAGTGAAACTGGGTCATAAAAAACGGGAAATTCAAAATTCTTTGATAATTTCAAATTCCCAAATTTTGCCAAATTCCCATTTTGATGCATATATTATAGTTAAAGATAAACCGACATAGTGTTTAATTGTGCAAAAAAATGCTTTCAGCAGAAATGCATGCATCCAACTTCTGCACTTAGGTCTATGAACGTAAACAAGTACCGGTTTACACTAGGCCAAATCCACAACTTAATTAGACATCGTGGTAGTAAGGCGTTGAAGTTCTATTTTTCATTTTATGTTTATTTTTTTTGTTCAAATATTACAGTAAGTAACGCATAGAAAGTAGTAAAACAACTGCGTAAAATAACAGTGATGATAAATTGATAATGAAAAATAATAATAATAAGCCTATAACATGCAAAATTACATAAACCAACAAGCACTAAAAAACACAAACCCCCGCTGTGTTAGACAAAGTAAGCGCCAAAATGAATAAAAACAAAGAGCCAAAAATACAAAATCAATAAAATTAGATAGCACGTAAAAATATGCACGGTGTTTCATAAAAAGGTACCTTTTTCTTTTTTTATAATTCACTCAAATGACGTTCTATTTAAACGAAATTTTTACCAGATGTAGCTGAAAAAATAATACTAATCCAAAATATTTTAACAAAATGTGGCTGTTAGTTAAATATTCTTTGCTAGTCGTGACGTAATGATGACGTCATAATGTGCCGTGAGTACAAAAATGCTTCTCCCAACCAATGCTGACAGTTGCTGAATAGCTGCCCTACGTCGACGGTGAACTTCATCTGGTTCACGGATGACAAACTGTTGAAGTTTTGCCACTGCGGCAACACAAAACGCCCAAAATGATCACTTTCACACATTGTAGGATAACTTGACTTTTACACATTCCAGCAAGACAGTGCACCAGCACACAACGCACACGAGATGTTGAGTTTTTGGATTGCGAGACGACTGATTTTATGCCCCATGTTGCTAGTGCTGATACGATGAACATTTGTCATTAGCGAACCAGATAAAGTTTACCATCGAAGCAGCGTAGCAAATGATAGCACCAGTTGAGACAAGCAAGCTTGTACTCACGGCACATTATGACGTCATCATTACATCACGACCAGCAAACAATATTTAACAACAGCCACATTTTGTTGAAATATACTGAATTAGTATTTCTTCAGTTACATCTAGGGTACTTGTCCGTTAATTCACCCGCACCCGAATTATTCTTGTTAACGCTAACACTAACCCTAACCCTGACCCTAACCCTAACCCTAACCTAGCGTGTAATTTTTTGGGGGCAGCCCCCAAATTTTGGACCGGCATTTGTAAATTGAACATGCTTCTGACCATGTGGCAAAATTTCGCGGAGATCGGCCTGCGAACATCGGAGATCTCGCGATGAAAAAAAGAAAGAAGAACTGCAGTAAAACATAAGGCCTTCCGTGAACTACCGTTCCGGGCGGCCTAATACAAGGGTGCTTTTTAATGAAGCACCATGTCATTATTGTAGGTCAAATTACAAATAGCATTACATCGATGACGCAAACACGGCGCCTATTTGCTGTATTTGCTGTCGTAGGCCTATCCCGGATAGAGCTGCATATGCCATTGACACAGAATGGCTGCTAAATGAGCACAAACGTAGGCCTATTGTAACGCATTGTAACGCAGCTGGCCTTTACGGCTTTTGTACGTCAGTCAGGGCCGCTATCGTCGTGTTCGTCGCACGCGCCCTACGTACGGCACTCGCGGCGGAGCAGCCTCGGGCTCCGTCGATCGGCTACACTGCTCAGTCGTCGTCTTCGGCGTTGTTTTTATTCGATCGTCAGAGTGATTTGGCGACCTTTGGCTAAACGAAACTGCGTCTCCGGCGGTGACCGCGACTGCAAAGCCAACTTCAGCACGCCCGCACGTCTTATAGTGGAATTCTCGATCGTCACTTGTGTCGCGGGTAAGGCTGTTTTCGATTTATGAAAGTCGTAACTACTATACACGACATGTGATAGGCTATTGATGATCGACACCCGTAGGATAAATAAACTCTCACACAGCCTGCTTGGCTTAGCAAGAACAAGACATTCATTGACAAGCGCGACAAACGAGCCTCATAAAGCATGTAGAGCAGTGTAATTATATAGACCCTAGCCTAAAGCTAAACAGCGGGCGGCGGTGTACGTCTTTCTGTGCTGTATATCGGCTACCTTTTTACATTGAAAGCTATAGGCCTACGTGACAGCCTACTGCATAGCACAGTCTGTTGTAGGAATAATTAATAAGTAATTCCATGAATAGAAGTAAGGTAGGCCTACCCATACAGTGCCACACTTTTGCCCAAGCTCGAACTTTAACTTGCCCGTACGGTAGTTATGCCTGTATTTTTTCTATAGGAAATGTTTTACTGTATATCCTATTGCAACAACTTTACATTATGATATATTTGTATTTTTTGCAGTAGGCCTACTATAATTGCGTGCTTGTTAGCCGCAGGCCTAATAGAACTAGTGGAAGTAAACTCGCAGAGCAGACTGCGTATTCATGATCAAGGATTCAAGGTACACCGGTCGTCCGCAGTCGTACTTTTTGTTCTTCTATAAAAATGACAGGGATCTGGGTTTATTGTCTTATAAATTTTCTAAATTCTATAATATCCGATTTAATGTAACTTGGTGCAGTATGCAGTATTTTGGCGACATATCGCAACGGCGGAATGCTACGGCTGAACGCTTCGCGTCATGATAATGATGATGATGATGGTGCAGTATGCTCTGAATAGAAATAGGCTATATTTAATTCAACGAACAGGTGTGCCACTGTGGCACGACCTGCAGAAATTCCGTCTGTTGACCTTACTATAGCGAACGTTATCGACGGTTGCTAGTGCGATTTTGTGTGCTCAGTGGCTTGTGAATAATAGATGTGTGCTTGCGCTTTGCTGCGACCGATTTGCTTGCGACTTTGTCAGCAACAGTCAGTCAGGTCGGCTCGTTTTCCACGCCGACGCGTCTTCTAAATAAATACAACTCGACGACACGAGATTGTAGCAGCTACTAGCCTACGATAACGATAGGCCTAAGTTATAGCTGCACACGATGTAACGATTTCGACCCGCTATAGCGAAGATCCGCATCACCTCCACCACTAGCTCCAAAACGACATCTACCCTTAGCCCTAATCCTAACACGATTGCAAACCTTCGCTATGGAGGACCCTCGCTATAGCGGACATAGGCGGATTTATTTTATTTTATTTATTTTATTTAATGACAAAGGGCCGCAGCCACTAACATGCCACAATAAAATAACGGTATACATCAATGAACGTCACTTATAACACAATACAACAATAAAACTACTAGAAAAAATAAACTTTGCAATAACTTGCCAAGAATGTGGAAGTAATAGATCGTTTAAAACTATTTAAATTAGTTGAAAGAGTTGAAGTTGGGGGGTCAAGGTCGAGAGCGGAGGCGCGAGCCGAGTCGAGGCGCGCCTTACGCCAAGGGCAGTGGGGTGTGTGGAGGGGGTGTCCCCCTCCTCACAGGCGGAGGGGTCTGGAGAGAGACAGACAATTTTTTTAAACATTAAGGTCAAAATGGCGTATTTTCGTGGACTTTGTGCTAAATTTCGTTTTTTTTCTATGACCATAACAGTATAGAAATACAACAGTAATACAAAGACTGCCATGGAGATTGACTTGCATGCGACAAAAAAGCGTTATGCAAAGGCGTCTATACTCCTAAGTCGTTGGAGCAATCCCCCAAACTGAACCTGAGGCGCCGCAGGCGTCGACGGGGAGGAGAATGGGGAGAAAGTATCCCTCTCCCCAGCCGACTAGGGACTCTGGCCCCTAGCGGAGTCCGGGGCGGAGCCCCGGCGAAAAACGAATTTGATGCATTCTAAGCGTCACAGAACCTTGTTGGTTGTAAGATATCGTAAATATTATAAAAAATACAAAAGAATAATAATAATATTCAACTCCCGCCTAATTTTCCAAAAAAAATCTTTCTTGGTTTTCTTGTAGCGTTTGCTTAAGTTAGGTTTATATGGTTTAAACTCCTTTGGCGTTATTTATTGTTTATTGTTACTTACTCTTACGTAGGCATAGCCAGAAATTAAAGTCACAAAAGGCAAACTAGCTTCCAAGCACCAAAAAATTGTACCGAAAGCCGAAAACAAGGTGGACTTCTTGGGGAGAAGCCTGTCGCCGGGGCGCAGCCCCGGAAGCAAACGGTTTTTTGGGCATGAAAACCTTCTAAAAATGCATACACTGAGTGTAAATTTTATTAGTTTTACTGCACAAATGCACTGCATATGCTAGGCAAAAAGGCGACTTTGGCATCTTGGGGGCATGGCCTCTTTGCCCCCTAAATCCGCTTATGATCGCGGGCCGTTATCGATGTAACGTAAGTTATAACTTCATATCAATTGAAGACGCTTCAGGTGACGCCGGGCGAGTATAAACACTGCCTGCTGAGAAACCGTACAGTGTCGGAAACGAAACATAAAATGGGAGCTGCGAACGTAGCAGATGTGTCTCTTGGTGGAAGCTGTATGTGAATGGATGGGGTTTCAGCGGCTGTGGAAGGTCAGAGACTCGGAGCGTCGCCGGCTGCAGTGTCTGCAGGACTGCGGCATCACGGACGGACGGACGGCAGTAAACCGCATTCCATCCAAGCCGGTGTCGCAGCAACGGCGCGCTCAGTGCGTGGAACGATGAGTGTTTGACACGAGCAGCTGGTCGTCGAGCAGCTGGCGGAACAAAGACGTCGACGTGATGTCCACACGTCTGTAACGCGTCGATGACGTTCCCTGGTCCCCAGACGAGGTTTAGCTTGCGTCTGCTTCCGTTTCAGTTCCACACGCAATATAATTATGTATATAAGAGTACTCATGTCGTAAGATACCAGTTTTCCCCTGAAAATATTTTGGTCGCTGCTTGGCTTCTCCGTTTGCAAAATATTGACGCAGACGGCAGACACCGACAGGTCACGCAATGATGATAAACCCATGTTTTCGGTGATTTAATCAGTTTTGCGTCGATTTTATAATAAAAACAAATTCACATAACTGCGTACAATTGTAGTTAAGTTCTTGTACAATAAAATTACATTAGCGTTTAGCAGCATATCACACAACCAATATAGTAAATGCCTTCAAAGGGCAGAGTATTGGCAGACGACGATAATATTTGCGCATTGCAATATCGCTGCGATAGCACTACCATTGTCGTTCGATCGATCGCAATTAAGGCTATAGAGTTTTTCGTTGCATATATTTGACTGTCGCACACTAGCACTATGACAGCACTCTTAAGGTGCGTTCTCACTGCGCGCGTTAACTGGCTTTCAAATGACATTAAAATCATTGACATTGGATGACCTTGAAGGGTCATAACGCACTACGGTGTGCTAGCACAGGCTTGACGTATAGCTGAGGTTTGACTCTCGGCATGATACGCTCGGTATCAGTTAACCATGCAGGCATATCTGAAGGACCGTTTTACGTCAGATTGGGTGCGTTATTGTGCGGCACAAACCCGTTCATCAACAAAAGCAGTTGGTTGCCTTGCGTCTGAGCGTAAATAGGTAGCCTGTCTTAGCACCAGGCTGCGCGGCAGTTATGGCCATGGAACTGGGCCGAGCTATAAGACGAAGAGGACGACATTCTCCTTATAATTTACCAGTAAAGCCGCTTGCAGTAATAGGCACGACGGATGTCGGTCGAAATGAAGACCGATTCCTATTACTGTATCCACAATTCCGCAGGCGCTATGCTGCTGCTGCAGCTGCTGCTACACGGGAGGCTGAAAATGATTCGTCCGGTCGCCATTGTGTCGAGTTGTCGCAAGATGAATTGGACGCGGAAAATTGAGAGCCGGAAATGAGACGCGTGTCGAGTGGATGGCAGCAGCTGGGAAGTCACGACATCGGCTATTGCTCAACGCGCTATCCGCTTGCTACCAGTGAGCGGCTGCAGCGGCTGCGCAGCGCGTGACGTAACGACGACACCAATTTGATGCCAGTCGGCGTCACAGCTGCTGCAGCCTTCTACGTGCTGCTGCTCTGTCAGCACCACGCTCTAGATGCATCGCCTACTTATATGCACCTGTATCAAGATAAAAGGCCTACGTGGTATTTTGGTATGCGCGCGTGTGTGATTTGAACTGATATCTTCGTGATTTATGTGGAAAAATGTTCCAGTTTTGTCAGCGGTAAAGTATTTTCAAACAAGTTAAACTGTAACTAAAATAACTTCAGGCGAATTTACTTATACATATTGTGTGTATTATCGTAAGACGTCTACTAATTCAGATAGCATTGATTGGTAAAACGTATGCTAGTCCAAGTAATGTGTTTTAGGCCTATACTATGTACTTTAGGTTGGTGGCGTAGTTGGTAAAGCGTTTCGGATGAAACTAAGTTACTCTACGCCGGGCCCGGTTAGTACTTAGATGGGTGACTGTCTACAGTACGGAGCCAGCCAACTAGGTCGACTCAGCCTTCTACCTTCTGTGGGATGGTAAAATGAGTACTAGCGGTGGTCACGCCCATCGCTAGAGAAGAAACGGCGAGTTCTGCGCTCCAGTAGCCCCTGTGGCCAGGACTGCTAGTATACTGACCCTGTCGGTTAAAGGCGCTGGCTGTTAACTTGAGCCGGCCATCCGGCCGACCTGGGAGTATGCTAGCTTAATTGGGCTTAGCACTGCGGTGGGTGACTGCCTGCGGGCAGGTGTGCCATCGCGCCGGCTTCGCCCTCGCCGGCTCAAAGCACTGTAAAGGGGATGAGCTCCCACGCAACGGACCTCGGTCTGTGCGGAATCTTCTTCTTCTATGTACTGCAGGTAACCTGGTAACGGCCGCCTTATAATACAATAATGCAATACAATAAATAATAGCAACAAAATGTAATCGTAAGCAAAAACAAATGATTCTACTGCGCTGTAGTTAGTAATGAGTTATAGTATGCAATAACAGACTGTCTTATTTCTCTTGTATTCATTTGATTTTCATCAGCAGCGTTTTTTTGTGTTGTCTGGCTGTGAAATGTCCAGTAGCGCAGAGCTTGTGATACCGTTTGTCCGTGATAAATCCGTTGTCGACATGAGCCAATCCACTTGCAACGGTACTGCGTGGATTTGACTGGCGGAAGAGGGCGCCGAATGGAAAGGGAAACGAATCAATTCTGCAATTAAATTCCTCTGTCAGCATCCGATTTATCGATGCTGCGCACGCAAACTATCGTACGTACTACTTGTAGGCCTAGGCCTGAACGATCGTTACCAGCATTCTTATCGTACAAGCCTTCTATTTGCAACAGTTGCATTTATTATAGCGAGGTATTGGCTGTGTAAACTGTGAATGTACATTACTTCACAGATCACAGCATTTCGTGCTCACTGTGGGCCTGCGCTTCTCATGTCATTGATTACCTGCACTGGGAATTGCAGGTAGGCCTACGCGAAAGACTGCTGAATTATTAGGCGGCCATCCTATAGCCGGCATTAAATGTGTCGCCCGTTCGTCCGTCTGTTTATTTATCCCGCACAGCCTCCAAACTCGAGAAAGACCTAGTAAAACGAAAATTGATTTAAACGCTCCCTAGAGCAGGCATATCATTTTCAGTTTGAGAGTTCGTGAATCAAAAACCTTTGCGACTAACTCAGCTTCCCACTTTTAGCGGGACAGGAAATAGTATCTTATCTACTGCCGCTATGCAGTGAATGCCTATGGGATCTAGTGTGGTTGACTGAGCTGTTTTGGTTTGTTTGCTGACGTCAATCGGTATACTGTGTCCGGAAAAAAGTAACCCCTAGACATCGTACAATGAAAATGTCAAATCTAAACGAATTTGAATAAAATTTTGTACGATTAATCCCCAATAAATTACTAAAAAGATCACCAAATTTTGTTTAAAAATATTATTTTAGAGAGGAGTTATTAATTGTTGAATATCGATAACAAAATATATCCGTTGCCAATATGGCGTTACATAAGTAAACCCCGCGGTTACTATACAATTTTGTAACTTTAACAAAAAACACCCGATTTTAGCAAAATTATGCGTCAATAATGTCCCATTTATTTGCAGTCTAAGTGCCAGATTTCAGTTAAATCAGCTGAGGCGAACATTAGTTACAGTGGTTTATGTGAGGTGACCCAAAAACACTTCAGTTTCAGGTTTTTGTGGATTACATCAGACACAAAAGACCTGAAACTAAAGTGTTTCGGGGTGACCTCACAAAAGTTCCTGTAACTATTGTTTGCTTTGGCAGATTTACTTGACATTTTGTACTTTGACTGCCAATAAATAGTGCATTGTTGATACGGAATGTTGCCAGAATCGGGTGTTTTTTTTGTTGTAGTTACGAAAATGTACATTGACCGCAGGGTTTACTTATGTAACGTCATATTGGTAACGGTGATATTTTGTTATCGATATACAACAGTTCGCAACTGCGCTCAGAAATGATATTTCCAAACCAAATTTGGTGAACTTTTTAGTAATTTATTGGGAATTAATCGCACGAAATTTTATTTGAATTTGTTTAGATTTGACATTTTTATTGTACGATGTCTAGGGGGTTACTTTTTTCCGTATAGTGTATGATTGGTGCTCAGTAGCGTAGACAAGGAAAGCCCAGAGGACCCAGCCCCCCAATCCTCCAGACAAAACAAAACATAAACATATGTTTAAATTGCACTAAATTTGCCAATTTTGTCAGTTGGTTTTTGGGAAAATAATTAAAATTGTTGCCACCAGATCTTATCTTTTAAAGCTAAAATTCACCGAATTCGATTTTGCTGGGACTTTGCAACAGACTTCGCTGGGGGAGTTCACAGCGCTTCCTAGACCTCCTAGGTGCATTTTAGGGGGTCCTACTTCTAAAGGAAAGGAGGGGAGGAAAAAGAAAAGAACAGGGGAAGGGAAAGGAGGAGTAAAACGGGAGGAAAAAAGAAGAAGAAAAACGAAATGGGAAAAGAGAAAAGAGGGAAAGGAACACGATACCCCTCCAAATTAAAATTTTTGGCTACGCCACTGTTTGTGTTAGGTCTACATTTCTACTTGAGGCATATATGACAATGACGCGAGATAATTGAATGTGAATGATAAGCAAAGCAACAAAAATACGAAAGCGCCTACAAAGGACTACAAGAACATGAAGAGAGAAGCCGAAGTCCGAAGCAGCTGGCAGAAGAGATGGTCATAAACCTGCAATTTAGTAGAAGATTTCCAGAAACTGCATTGGGCCTATATACATGTATTTTAGCGTCTGCGCATCACTAGCGCTGCGTGGTCAGATAGTGGCTACTGCAGATTGGGAAATAACTGTGCAGTTTGTTTATTGGTTTAAGACTGACTATCGTCAAATTGTCTGTATATAGGCCACTGCAGCGTTGATCGATGTGGATCGCAGTGCCGTAGGCTATGGGTGTGTTGTTGTTTTGCAGAGATGTTGCAGGTACTAAAGCCACAAGTACAAGTAAAGATTAAAGGTTAAAGGTCCGAATATAGCTCTTAATGAGCGAACCCATCTCAGAGCTACGGAGCGTCACTTGTCATATGGGATTACACAGTGTTACCTGCCACCCTACAGAGGTGAACGCGCCCCGCCTTAACCCCAGCCAGATAGGCCGGTACTCGATTTACCTACCCCGGCAAGTACAAGTGCAAGTACTTGAAAGTAGCTGTCAAGTACAACTCAAGTACCCGCTATAGCTAAAAGAAAAAGTTTAAGCTAAAGCACGAAACTTGCAGTTGCAGTCTATTAGTTTAGCAATTATCCCTAACTTTAACTTAGGTCCTAACAGTGTTGTTGACAAGGACTTGATTTTCAAGGCCAAGGCCAAAGACTTGACCTCAAGGACACGTTCACTGACTGCTTTAAAAATGTTTTCATTACTTGATCTCTGCCTTGCAAAATGGAGTTTAAACTTTAACCACAGTTTTTGCTCAAAATCGTTATTTAATTAAAATGTATCGCCTTTAAATTATTTTCTCAGTTTTTGTGCTTCCTTTCACCAAATCTAGCGACGCCACTGTAGCTGTAAAGTTTTGCCAGTGTTACTGTGCATAACGTAAGACTACTAACTAGAGAACTGCACAGAGACAACTTTTGGTCCATCCTTAATCGTCATTATAGCTATTGTCCTCATTTTTGCCTTATCTTCACGGCTTTTAAAATGCTATCCTTACCCGCATTCCGTACACCCTGCTGCCCTATACAACTGCCCTTATTATCTGCATTTTCGTTATTACAAAGCCGGATGCGCTAAAAGTCAGTCAAAGTGAAATTGGCAAGAATATATTTGACTTTGACATTTTAGATAAAACCATTTGACTTCAGCTTTGGCTTTGACTTCTGTAAATTATCTGACTTAAGCTTTGTCTCAGACTTTCAGACAAATAATTGACTGGATGGACTTTTGACTTTGACTTAAGTTGAATATCAATGTACTGCTAGAATATTGAAAAATAAAAATAAAGTACTTGCCACAATGTCGACAAGTGCCTGACCCTCAAGTACAAGTACAAGTACCAAGTACTATATCTCTGTTGTTACCTCCGCTAACGCTAAGAAGGTAATGTTTTTGCCGGACTTTGTCTGTCTGTCTGTTTGTCTGTGTGTGTGCACAAGATAACTCAAAAAGTTATGGCCGGATCTTTCTGAAATTTTGAGGGTATGTCGGGCATGGCACAAACTACCAGTGATTCAATTTTGGGGGTGATCCGGCAGGAATCCTGGATTCTGGATCACTTTTAAATTTTCGTTACAATTGCGTTAAAGGGGGAATAAGGGAACCGTTGGCAAAGCGAAGATGGTGACGCCACCTGGCGAATAGCTTTGCCTTGGCGGAGGTACCTGCGGACTACGACTGCTTTTCTAGTTTTGGCAATGCTTTCGTGTCTCTGAGATATAATGTGCTCCAGAGAATGCAAAAACGAACGTTTTCACTTTCAGTCATGAAGTATAGGCCTATATTTTTTCGTAGACATAACTAACAACTACAAAACTAGCAGAAACTTCAAACCGCCGATGACTGTGTTTTATTCTTGGTCATTAAAAAGTCGCAGTAGTAAATAATTTTTTTTAAAATTTGTATCCGGATCGTCATCTTGATAACGAATAGATAATAGTATGAAACACAACCTCCTTTCCTCGGTGGATGTATCAGTAACTAATTAAGTAATGATACATATTCGCCAAGTTTTTCGCCACGTCAGCAGCGCCTCTTATTCGCTTGCGGCATACGGCGCTCCATGCGCTATAATGTGTTCGGTATGCAATTGATTCACTGATTAACAGTGACTGAGTGAATGGCATATTATAACTAAAACAGCAGTCATAGACCGCAGGTACCTCCGCCAAGGCAATGTTATTCGCCAGGTGGCGTCACCATATTCGCTTTGCCAGCGGTTCCCTTATGCCCCCTTTAACGCAATGGTAACGAAAATTTCAGTGATTTAGAATCCAGAATTCCTGCCGGATCACCCCCAAAATTGAATCACTAGTAGTTTGTGCCATGCCCGACATACCCTCAAAATTTCAGAAAGATCCGTCCATAACTTTTCGAGTTATCTTGCTAACTCACAGACAAACAAACAAACAAACAAACAAACAAAAACCGGCAAAAACATTACCTCCTTGGCGGAGGTAATTATAAGAAACATAGAACAACAAAAAATAGAAAAAGACCTACAGACGGGCCAAAAACAAAAATGATTGGCACTGAGGTGCAAAAAAACTAACTACAGTGACAAAAAATCGCTAACAACAACAACACGTCATTTATCCCCCGTAGAGTGTTTATGTTATGGTCATATATTTATACGCGGTTGCTGATGCGATTGCGAACTCCAATTAGGTCTACTGTACGCTACGCAGCCGCAGGCCCTATTGTCAACCAAATGTGTTGATTTATCTGGCAATTTGGAGTGTCTAGAGAATTGCGTCCAGAGATTTGATCGTCGTTTCACTGTGACGAAGTTACGGAATTCCGCAAGTGTAGAAAGTGAGAACAACAGACAGTGCCGCACGTCTGACGACTTCGAGTATTTCAGCGCTGAAGTAACGACGACACTCGGCGTGTTCGGAGTCGAAAAGGAGGGCTTTAACAACAATCCCCGAAAATCCGGGGGTCTGTATCTAAAGAAAATCGGAAGCGGAAATCGGGATCGCGATGGGACGTCGCGTGGCCTTCGGCTAGACCGACCAGGTAGCAAACAAACCGCGCATTACCGCGCGTAAATAACCGCGTATTTGGGGTAATGATGCGGAGTTTTTAGTTTTATATCGCCTGCCATTGATAGAAACAGAAAGTAAACTTCTATACGCAACATGCTGTATGCAATAAACAGCAACCAGCTATATCTGTAACGGTTTGGTTTGGAACCCGTCTGACGCATTGTTACTTGGAGGGGGCACGCGTGACCCTGAAAAATGGCGTCTCATTCTGTCCCACAGCTTAAGCAAAGAAGACGAGTGTGACAGATGGACAGACCACACTATGCTAACGTCTGTCGCAGTAGCCGATAGATGTGATGAATCAGCGATGCCGCCTTAAAATAGTTCTTAGACAACATCACTCCTCCGTAAAACGTATTCGCTTCGTTACGGTCTAAAGTTTAGCTGACTCGTTCATAGAAATTATGCCACGGACGACAACGAAAAGTCTCATGCGATAGGCCCCCTATAGAGACTAGCCTATTATTATAGCATGCTAAGCTGTATACAGTGCAGTATGTCTTGACGGTCTTATGATATGGATTAGAACCGTTTTACTATCAGTGCCTCGCCGCAAAACTTACGAAACTTGCACGGAATTTATCGGCCAGTTGAACGACTAAGCGCAGATTGTATGTGTACGCATTACCGTAATTGCCTTACTATATCTTGTATTTGGCGATTGGCGTCGATATAGTTAGTGCAATGTCTACAGGCCAGCATGCGTCCAAAAAATCTCGGAGGGGCAAAAAATAAACTTTAAGTGGATACATTTGTAAAATACCTACCTCCGTCAAAGAAAAGCGTTTAGGCCTACATACAGTTTTAACCGTATAGTTTGTATAGGCCTACTCCCCGAGTACATCTTATTTTCACTAGCTATGTGCTGTTTGTAAATTCGAATTTTTGTTTCATTGTCACATTTTTGTCTCTGATCGTTACAATGATTATATGACGGTTCGGTTCAAGCCTTTGAAGTGTACTATTAACGTTTCGGTTCATGGTGCGTTCGGGGCGTGGTCGTGGGCGGCGTTGACGTCACGCTTCATTGCACGTGGCGTGCGTCACCGTGACGAACATCTATACTGCAAAGCTGAGTAGGTTTCAAACAATCCCTTAACTACAGTCCCAACTCTGCGCAAGACTATACTGGACTCAAAGTCAAACGCACGTCACCTCTGTCAAGAAAACGACCTGAGCACAATTCAAAAACGTACCGAACCCCTTAAAAGACACAAGATTAACGCCTTGTCTGTCAGATGCCGTAGTTAAGATGGAAGACATAGGTCATGTCAGACTTGCCAAGAGAGCAGATTTCTACAG
>Ga0209367_1005585_pt1 | contig 17433 bp, 13 predicted proteins | sample WorMetLIZISLAND2_FD_187412 | JGI IMG/M metagenome (GOLD analysis project Ga0209367, IMG submission 187412) | Marine gutless worms symbiont microbial communities from Max Planck institute for Marine Microbiology, Germany - Olavius geniculatus... ... | reverse complement strand
TAAGTAAGTAAGCTTAACTATTTTATGCTACGAAATTGATATCTTTATGTGTTGCCTGTTCTCCGAGACCACTGTAGCTTTGACAGTGTTTGTTTTGCTAGGTAATGTGGTCACACAATAAAGGTGCAATGGGCGGAAAAACTTCACGTTTACGCGCCATAAATTTCTGCTTGTAACAGTGAAAGAATGGTTAAAATCGGTGCTGAATTACCGAAGTTATCCCAAAAATGAAATTGGGTATCCATTTTTTTTGGAACACCCTGTAAGCCTGAGTAACTCTAGAAAAAAAGACTGGTTACAACTTACAATATTAATGTAGTGGCAGGCAGTAGTCATTAAACACAGTCAATATGAATCAGACGTAGGATCCAAATTTCTCTCATGTGTTCTCCCAAAAATGTCCCACTGTAAACATTTACACCCATTTCGAAGTTTCACGCTCGTATACAAAGATGGTCTCAACGACGTGTGAGATTTGTAGCCTAAAGATCTAGAGGGAGTGTGGAAGATGCAGGAAAAAGATCACAGCTGATGCATGTTCATTGCTAAGTCAACATAACACAATTTTTGGCGTAAAATGTGATTTTTTTCTTCAGTCTATTAACTAAGATTTGAATCGTCAGCTTCAGAGGAGGTTTGGCATCACAATTGGTATGGTTTGCTATCTTATTTCAGTATGAACAGCTGAAGCTTCCACTTTGCCTGCCACTTTTGGGTTTGGCATTATTGAGCCACACACTAGCACTAACAGTAATGTAATGTTAGTTAGGATTTCGATGTTCATTATTTTTAGTGTGGTTCTTTACGTTTTTCTGCAGGTGAAATGTCAATGGCGTCAAATGATGGATTATTGGTGGATACAATTTGTGTGTCCAACTTGCCTGAAGATGTCAGCATTCTACAACTTGTTGAACAGTTTGGCATGGTTGGAAGTGTTAAGGTAGGCACAGTTGTTATTGTGGTTACAGGTCAGTAGTCCGAAGGGGCAGTAGTCTGAAGGGTTACTAATCCGAAGGGGCAGTAGTCCGAAGGGGCACCAGTCCGAAGGGCCATTAGTTCGAATTTTGTCCGCAGTTTGAATTTCCAGTGGTCTAAACCTGAATGCGTCTCTTACGTCGGCGGGAGTTCAGTCGAGTTTTTTTAATGAACTAAAACACATGCAGATGAGTACAAATGCAAACACAACAAGATACTGTTTAAACGAACACAGAGTCTTACAAACTGCTGGCTAATAGACCATAAATTGCGCCGCACGAAGCTGAGTCGTCGACCCGGCCCCTCGCTACTGGCGCCGGATTCGGACGGTGGACCGGGGTTGTTTCACCGACCCCCCTAGGTACCGCCGAATCCCCCCCAATTCGAGTTGATCTCGGATTCGTGACGACCGGCAAAAGATCGACCGTAGACCCCCTCCCCCTCGGTACTAACGTTATATATGCGACGATCTAGCACGGCCACATGGGATACTCTGTCACGGGGTCTATTGTATACTTTTAGCTAGAAACGTATAAATAGCCGACAGGTGACAGCCTTGTTCAGTTGCAGTTTGGACGTCGGACGAGTAAGACGTGCTCTCGCTTTCAGTGCGAATAGCAGTTTTAGCTGTGAAAGTTTGTCGGAAATTCGACATAGTGAATGGATGTCGGCCATTTTGTTTGGCCGTTCGATAGTCAGCGAATGTGTTAAGCACTAGCAAGTATCGTCGAAGTTCATTGACTGTCATCGCGGTCGGCCATATTGTCTGGCCTTGACCGTAAGTCGTGCATGTCGCGCCGATTGTTTTATTTGATACTGATGTTGAAGAAACTGTTTACTCGTCGCTGGACTTCTTATTTCTGGATCTGGTAGTAAGGTGCGGTGCGGATGAATTTATTTCCAGTTTATCTTTTATTTGTCCGTGCGTAAGGACTTTACTGTTTTCGAACTCTATTGCCAAATTTATTTGCTTTCCGTAGTTACCCTAGGCTTTATTTATTTTTCAGTTCGTTCAGTCTAATTTGCGGGTCGACATAATTTCCCATCGCTGATCGGCAACGACTTGACCCGACTTGGAAGGCCCAAGACGACTTGAGACGTAAGAGACGCATTCATGCTCAAACCATTGTAAATTCAAACTGCGGACAAAATTCAGACTAATGGCCCTTCGGACTAGTGCCCCTTTGGACTACTGCCCCTTCGGACTAGTGAACTGTCCCCATTATTGTAGTTGTAGTTGTAACAGTAAGTTAATTATTTTACTTCATTACGATGATATTTGTGCATCTGTCTAAGCTCTAACTTTTAGTAATAAGTAAATGATTAATATTTTCACATTAAATGAAGTAATGGAGTATTTAAAATTTTAATGGAATTATGTTTTCTGTGTGATTGAAATTTAATGTTTATGATGTAGGCCTACTTATTCTTTGTGTATTTGTTTCTGCTCCATTTTTGATGTGTTTTGTTTGATTCAAAATTTTGGTTATGCACTTCACTTGTATCAGTATAAAATGATTGGTTAATTAGTTCACTTTAGACTTGATAACACATTTAGTGGACGTTGTTATAGTGCGTACTCGAGTTAGATATGGACTGTTAGTTAAGCTTGTGACTGTTTATTGTGAAATAAATTTGTTGTTGTATTTGTATCTGGTAATCTTTTAGTAGCAATAATAGTAGTAACAGAAACAGTAGCAGTGGCAAATGGTAATAATACTTGACATTCTTTACTGTTGTTGTAGGTCAATGTAGATAGTGAAAAACCGTCAGTAAAAATTGTTCCTAATGATGCACCAGGCCAAAAACTAGCTTATGTAACTTATGATCATCCAGATTATGCATCATATGCCGTTCAAGTCTTTAATGGTATGCATCATGCTTCTTGGTTTCGTGTTGTTAACGATTGTGTTTGACCAACGACGTTACTCTATGCTAGGTGCAATTACTACTTGGATGGGTGACCACTGGCAGATGGGTAATCCATATCTGTATGTAACCAGCCACCCAGGTCAACTCAATCTGGCCATTTCTTCATGAATAGGCACAATGAGTAGCAGTGAATAGCAGCGATAGCTGGGGCGCAAACAGAAACACTGCCATGCAATGCATCCATGGTCTTGCAGTGTAAACTAATATCTGGGTGAAGGCGGAGATCAGCACTGCTCTATGGAACTTCTGGCTTAGGAAGAACTTTTCAGTCTAAATTAGTTACTGTTTGTTGCCATACCTGTTGTAACAGTCTGGGCAGAATTTTTGTGTCCACAGATATACTGATGCTGACTGGAAATTAGTTGTATTTGGTCACATGTATTGTAGAGTATTACATAATTTTTTAAAACAAAATAAATTATGATTTTTGTCTTATTATTTTCATAGCTTTTGGAGCAAATGTTTTAGATTTGTGCAGTGCTTCATAAAATATCCTGTTTAAGGCTATTTGACACATCCATCACCCCATCATTTTTTCATTCCAATCTCAGAACTTTTCTTTTTCTCAAATCTTATCCTCCATAGTCATCTGGCACCCCTTCGGACTGACTCCATGGTTATTCGGACCTGCTCACGGTTTTTATGTTTACTCTTTTCAGTTTTTTTTCTGAGTTTAGTTTTCATTATTATTCTTCATTTCTTACCTTTTCAGTTTTTTTCTTATTTTAGTTGTCTTTATTTCATTCATTTTTCGAATTTTGTCAGTTTTACATTTAAGACTGTTTCTATTCTCAGTATCTCTCATTTCATTTTTCTTTTAAACATTTCAGTTCTTTTTAGTTTATGTGCTAGATTAAATTGACAGTGTGTTTGTCAGTTTTTGAGTGCAAATTTTTCATTGTATTGTATTGTATAGATGAGTTTGAGTATGGCTGAAAAGAGCATAATGGCGTACAGATGTAATACATACCTTGGATAATACTATTGTGAACTGATTCTGTCCATTCTTGTGTCAGGGACTGAATATTTGGGGAGGCAGATAACAGTTGAGCTTGCGCAACAGTGTAAGTCATTTTACTTTTGTTATTATCTTTTGCTATGTTATGTGTACTTGTGTATGTACTTGGTCTTGCCTTCTAACTTTGACAAAAATGACTACTTTTTGACAAGTTTTAGTTAGCATAGAAAAAAGCAAATCACGGTATTATTGAATAAGATTTTAAATTTTTTACCACACTTTCTTTCCATGAAAAAAAATACGTTAAAATGTAGTTGCATAGTGTGCATGATAACTGTCGCTGTCAGCATAGTTATGAAGTTTGCAGTAGTTGTAATTCACTGCTGAAACTAAGTTAAGTAATTCTGGTCATTTGCTGCAGTCATTATAGATATAGTGGGCTAAAGAAAGGGAGATTAATGCCGCAGTATGGGTTTATGGTTCGGGAAGGACTTTACGTTTTTTTTATGGTACGTGTAGTCATTAGTACAAAAGTCCACTTTGACAGTACTGACGTAGTTAAAGTTTCAAATATTTATTTCATTCGTCCATTGCTAAACACATACATCTGATTACTTCAGCAGAAAGAAAATGACAGTGCTGACGCTGATATTTAGGATAGAAAATGTGTTGCAGTTTTATGTTGACATCTGAACAAATATGCTGTGCCTGCAGTGCCAAATCTGCCGATTGAACCAGAAGAACTGCATCTGCGCTCCTACCAACAGGAACTAGCAGAGAAAGCAATGGCTCGAAAGAACTGTCTGATTGTTGCTCCAACTGGCAGTGGAAAGACGCATGTTGCACTTGCCATTGCTAAGGTCTCATCTTTTCTACTTAAGTGCGCAGGCAATTTTTGTGGGACTAGTCATTAAACTCAAGTAAGGCTCTTAAACTTTGGTATAGCCTATCTTATCATAATGTGAAGTAAAAAAATCTTATTCTACTTTTGCCTCATAGTGTTGATGAGTACACTCCGTTATATGCCAAATACAAAACTTGTACTTTTGTTTGCAACTTTGCACTAGTAAATCAAACTAACTTATGTTGGCACAGAGCTTGCTAAGCCTGAACAGCTGTTGGCCAGACGTGGGTTCAGTCCCCGGGTAGGCTTAGTAACGTGTTCCATTATTATCAGCAAGCATGCTTTGAGATTAATTTCTCGTATTTTCTTGAACAGACAAGAGTTTCTGATGGTGCTGTCATCATAACTGTGACCGTTTGCACTTCTAAAGTTATGGCATTATGACGTTTTACATTTGTGTTACATAAATAACTCCCTAACTGTTGTTGATGTATTCTGACAGCATCATTTTGAAGACCAGCGATCGGTTGGTGGAAATCCCAAAATAGTGTTCTTTGTTCCAACGGTGGGCCTGGTGGCTCAGCAGAAGCGCATGTTTCAGCACTATCTGAGTGCACTGAAGACACTCGGCTTGAGCAGTGACCAGGACTCCAAGTTGCCACTGCGTGATGTGACACCCAAGTATGACGTCCTTGTCATGACGCCGCAAATCATGCAGAACTCACTGCTCGAGTGTGACGTCACTACTCTCAGTCTTTTCACGCTGCTGATCTTTGACGAATGTCATCACACGAACAAGAACCACCCGTACAACGGCATCATGGGCCACTACATTGATGAGAAGATTGAAGCTGAAAAGGCGAAGAAAGTTGTACACTTACCACAGGTATTCCATTTGATTTCTCGGTATTCATTCATTGCATTTACTAGTATGCTGCAAGTTTTGAAGATTTTCAATTACTTACTTTTAGGGACGCTGATACAGTGAAATTAATGATTACTGGTAGTCACATGATTAATATGTTCCCATTGATTGCAGACACCATTGTTGAGTCATTATCTAGAGAAGATTGTTTTTCTGCCACCTAAGGGAACATCTCGTCTTACAAAATGGGAACGTCTGACCCTCAAAAGTTGGCTGTATAGGTCTTAACTTTAAAAGGAATTAATATTGTTATTGTTAGTCTGTTATGGTTATTACTATGTGTGCTGTGTTTCTTCGTCCTGTTCAGGTGATTGGTTTAACGGCGTCAGTAGGAGTTGGCAAGGCAAAGTCAATGAAACAAGCTGTTGACTATGTGCTAACACTGTGTGCAAACCTGGACTGCCAGGATATCAGCACGGTCACTGATAACACTGCTGAACTAAACAGACATGCTAACAAACCCACTGAAGGTCCATTTGTGTTTGATTTCTTCCCAGTTGAAAAAAATACCAGATGTGTGTACATCATAATTTGTATTAGTGGTTTAGTTCAGAGGTAGCTCTGATCTTCATTCTTTTCTTGCTCTTCTTTTGTCTTCTGTGATATATTGTTAACTTATGTAGGCCCCTACTTTTAGAATATGAAACGTCATAAACTTCTGAAAACGTTCCAGTAAATAAACAGAATTTGAAATAGAGCTAGAACGTACAAGAATTTGACCTTGTCAGATGCCATGAAATGTTGACTGAAATTAAGTGTAGAGAAACCTACATTAATAAATGAAAATGATGTTTTAGATAATTAAGGAACTTGAGATCTGAACAAATCTGCAGTTGAATTTTGGAATTATTTTTCAGAAACAAAGGAAGTAAGAGGTCGGACGAATGATCCATTCTTTGGCATAATCTCGACTATTATGAAGAACATAGAAAAGCGCATGCGACAGTCACCATATGCTGTCGACTTAACAACAGAAGACCCAACCCGTCTGCAAGGAACTGACCATGGCAGTGATCGTTATACTCAGTGGATCAACGCTCTGGAAAAACCCATTGCACGCATCTCCAAGGAGGACTCACGGCGCTTTTTTGTTGCGTGCAAGCGCCAACTTGAGGTATTGGACAGCAACTGACAATTTCACACTGCTCTTAAGTGTACGTCACGTTCGGCAAAGCTTATGCACAGATTTAGGAATTAGGCTTATGCTTTTCTCAGTTTTATTTTCTCGAATTCAATTGTAATTTCTCTTCCAGCATTTTCTTAGTTCTGTTTAATTGACAGCTTTTTTGCTATATACGTAATTGTTATCAACAAGTAATTTGAGCAAAGCTCATGAGACGTGTGACAGCCTTAGCAGTTCCTGTTCACAGGTTGTCTTGGTCTATCTCCAGCCATTTTGTCGCAGTTCACTATTTATGTGTGCCTCACCGCTGAAAATCGCAAAGACACTAAAACCCCTTATTTGGAGGTTCAAGGTCATTCAAGGTCATCAATGTTATTATCACTAACAAGTGCGTCATCAGTGCTTGTTATGATAAGCAGCATGTCTGTGCGTATCTGCAACCGTTTTCACACTACGCAAGCCAATAGCGGTAAAATAAACCACTTTTTAGGGGGTACCCTTCTTTGACGCCCACGTGCACTGGCCTCCTTGCAGTGCTAAAATCTACGTTTAATGCTGAAAATTTCATACGCAGGTTGTCTTGGTCTATATCCAGCCATTTTAATGCAATTTACTCTTAAAATGTGTGTTGCAGCCCGAAATCATAAAAGATTCACTAAAACCCCTTATTTTGGGGTTCAAGGTCATTGATGTTAATACCCTTATGAAGCTCATCAACATTGCTTGTTATGATAAGCAGCATGTCTGTGCCTATCTGTAACCGTTTTCATGCTATACGAGCCAATAGCGGTAAAATAAAGACGTTTACATGGGGCATATCTCTTTCACGTCCCCGTTCGAGGGGAATCCCCTAACTCAGCGGCATGAAATTTTGTCACAAAAAATTAAAGTCACTGCAGCATCCCACAGTGTAGATTTCGTGATCCTACCTTGCACCGTTTTGATACAATTCAGCAGTGTGACAGACAGACGGACTGACGCCTAGGCCATGGCTAAGACGTGTGAAGCATTCTGTTGTCGCGCATAAAAATAATCCTGCACATAACAGCACACAACAAATTCATCTTCCTGTGCTAGCAGCACAAGAACAGTAAAGTAATGCAGCAGATGTATCTCTTATTGTATTCACTTGCATGCGCTTATTTTTACCATTGACTTTCTAGAAACTGGCTAAAACAGGAGTAATGGTGGAAAAAATTGGCTGCTCATGCCTAAATAAAAAGTAAACCCATCAGGTAGTGTAATTTTAAGCAATCTATGCAGTGTTCATGTTGACGTCAGACTGTATATGTCTATCACAAAACATACAATAGGTTACTTTTTCAATTATTATAGCCATAAATGTCCTACCCTACACGATGTTCACTGTGATTAGGTGTACAACACGGCTTTGCTGATTAACGCCGACTGTCGAACTGTGGATGCTCTGAACTACATAATTAAAGAGATCAATCCAGCAGAAGCCGACTTGTCTTCATATGAAGATGATACTGACAAGTGGCTGCGGAAACTGTTTGATGGTAACTGCTGAATCTTGTTCTTTTGTAATTTTCAATGATAGTGATGGATGATCCACCAATGGATAATAGCGATGATTATGGTGTTGATACTTATCCTGATCACTGCAATCAACATTAAGTTCTTTCAAGAGTGTTTATATGCAAACGTTTAACATGCATACAGAAAGTTTCGATTAGCCAGCTGACACTACTCATTCAATCATTCAGTGTGCCAAGCCTGAATCCTGACGTAGTCGGCAGTCATGATGTCTCTCTCTCGTCATTGTTTCAAAGTAATAATCATGTCAAGTGGCTGAATACTATCTAAGAAATGTCAGATGTTGACAACCACGTGCTCTGTCCTTCAACTTTGCCTGTTAGAACAAGATTTTCCAATGATTGCCATGACTGTATGCCTTTCTCCAGCGCAGTGAGGTCAGCGACATTGAAACTTGAAGTCTCTACCATGCCCGCCCTCGGTTGTATAGCTGCCGTTGAACGCAGGTATGGTTCATCTGCCGACTAACATACACAGAGCCGCTGCTGCCCAGTGCTGGTTCTGAAGTGAAAGAAGAAAACTAAAAATGTTTTGCATTGAACATGTACTTCCTGGCCCTTCCATAGATGGGCTGTTATAGCACCAGAAAATTGACCAAAGTAGGAAGATCTTGTGCATCCATTGTATAACTTCCGGTTTTTAGCATAAAAGTGGACTTTTAGATGAAATTTACAGGTCAAGGTCAAGATCAAAGTTAAAGGTCATAGGTCATCGAGTACACATATAAGCGGCCATAATGTATTTTTGCGACATATCTAGGTCAAGGTCAAGGTCAAAGGTCTAGATAAGTCAGAAATGTACTTGATGACCCTTGACCTTGACCTAGCAGGGGCGGCGCTACAGGGGGACCTAGGGGGTACGTGCCCCCCTGTCGGGGAAGGGGTGCACCCCCATCGAGGAATTTAGGGTATTTTTGTCGGGGACAGTGTGACAGAACACGACGAAAAAAACTCTGTTCGTTTTAATGCTTTATTGCCTGTAATTGGACTGTGTATCGTAAATAAGCCTATAAGTTTTTTTTCTTTTCATTTTATCACTGACACTGCAATAAATCTAGGGCCTATACAACTCTGCACGACATAATTTTATTTGACTAGCATTTACGAACTTGTTACAAACTGTTGATTACCATAACGTATAAGTGTCCGGCTTAAAGTAGACGATAAAGTGCAAAAAGGAATCAGATAGAGAGCGGAGACTTGCCGGGAAGTTTGTTGGAGTTAACAGTTTTACGTAGGCCTACATTGCTTGCATGATGCGATTGCAGAACTAAAAAAACTAATTATTAAAGCTTGTACTTCGTTTGTTTCCATGGCTTTTTGAGAACGTATACTATAGTTTTAGCACTTTGCGCAATGACAAGTCTTACCCCAGAACCAGTATGGGAAACTACTGATTGGAATTGCATGACTTGCTAATTAAGGAATACATAGTTCAAACCTTAAGGGTGTCCAAAGTGTAGGAAAATATCCGACTTGCAAAATTCAACTGGTTTAATTTTGCAAGTCCTCGCATTCGTTAGCCAAGAAGGAAAAGTGTTTTGCAGAAAATATCTCCGATGCTCTGTCTTGTAAAATATTCAGATAGAGCTCCTATGTTGATGCTGTGCAATCTGTGTAAACTGTGAACTTTGTTACGCTGTGGACCTAAAATATGTTTCAGTTTGACCTGTCAATGTCTTAATAAATTGTTCTAGCTGTACACTCTGTAGGCCTACTGTAGTTATGATTAGCTTTTTTATGTTGGCTTAACTTCGTTTAAGTAATGAAGGCTAACAGTCTGAGCTGTTTGATTTCAGTCGTTTCACTGGCATTGATTTCAAATTGCCAAAGAGTCTGATAATGACATTGAAAAGTAGGCCTATTTGCACGGTGACAGGTCTTTGAAAGTTCTCTATTGTTTCCATTTTCGTGCAAGCCTTGAACAGTTTTTAAAACTAAATAGGGTTTTGTAATAAAAGTTTTGGAATTTGATAAAAACCGGCATTGTAAGTCATTGAACCGTCATTGAATTTTGATGGCGATTTCAATTTTGTTGTAAATATTATATGCCAGAAGCAAAAAATTATTTGAAATGAAAAAAAGGTAAAAAAAGTCCTATAAAAGTCTTAAAAATTTTTCCTCAAAATTGTGGCCATTTTATTCAATGACAGGTTTATACGCGCGGGACACATTGAAAGACCAATAAACACGATTATGAGTAGTGGCCTAATCAATTGTTACGAGTTACATTTGCAATAACAATGTATTAGTCAAACTGTTAAACAAAATGACCACACAGACTGACAACATTCATGTATGATGCGCAATGCCATTCCAGAAGTTAAAAATAGCCACAACCCGCCTAAATGTTAATTAATTAAATAAGGTTATCTGGGCGGCGTGCGCTCGCCTACGGCTTATACCCTACCAGTGTATATACACCGTGTTCAGAAAAAGAAGTAATTAAAGCTTACCCCCTAGACATCGTAAAATAGAAATGTCAAGAGTAGACCTAAACGAATTTGATGAAAATTTTGTGCATTTAATTTTAATCAAATTGCTGAAAAGACCACCAGATTTTGTTAAAAGTATTATTTCTTAGCTGAGTTATTAATATTTTTGAATATCGATAACATCTCTGTTACTAACATGGCGTTACATAAGTAAACACAGGCATTTGCATATAACTCCAACAAACAGCATCTGATTTTCTCAAAATTCTACGTCAACAATGCATCATCTAATTAAAATGCCAAATTGCAATTGAATTTGCTAAACCAAACAATAGTTACAGTGGCTTTTGTGAGTTGACCCCAAAACACATCATTCTCAGGTCGTTGTGGATGACGTCAGACGCGAAGACCTAGCTGAAACTGAAGTGCTTTGGGGTGACCTCACAAAAACTGCCGTAACTGTTGTTTGCTTTGGCAAATGTAACTGAAATTTGGCAGTTTATTGACAATAGAGATGCATTAGAGGTGCATTGTTAACGTAGAACTTTGTTGAAATCAAACGTTGTTTTTTAAAGTTACGCAAATGTACATTAACAAAAAAGTTTACATATGTAATGGCATATTGGTAACAGAATTATTTTGTTATCGATATTCAACAATTAATAACTCCGCTAAGTAACAATATTTTTTTTAACGAAATTTAGCAATCTCTTTAGCAATTTATTCGGGACTAAGTGCACAGAATTTTATTGAGATTTGTTAGATTTGAGATTTTTATTGTACGATGTGCAGGGACTTATTTTTTCCGGGCACAGTGCATATATGATGGCGTACTTGCCTCAGCCCCGGGCACCCCCGTCGGGGAATGCTGCCCTCCTGTCGCGGCGATCCCTGGCGCCGCCCCTGTGACCTAGATGTCACAAAAATACATTATGGCCTCTTATACGTGTACTTGATGACCTATGGCCTTTAACCTTGATCTTGACCTGTACATTTCATCTAAAAGTCCACTTTTATGCCCAAAACCGGAAGTTATACAATGGGACTCACAAGATCTTCCTACTGACCAAAGAGTGTATGATTTGGGTAACATAAACGTCAAGGAATCTGCAACAAATTAATCACGGATTTGGAGTCTCTTGCCAGGGATGATTTTAACTGAATCACTTAATTCACTGTGACCCTCATTTTACAAATCCATCAGCATTTATTTAATATACTCAGCCTGTAGCAATATGCTTCATTTTAGCACAGCGCTAAATGAGTATTTGAGCACATATAAGAGAAATTTTTATCATTGATGTCATCCTATTTATTCTGTTGTAGATGTAAAAGATCAACTTACGGCTATTAGTGCGGACCCGAATAATGAAAATCCGAAGCTGAGCTTCCTCAAAAACGTAATCTTAAGCTACTTCAAAGAAAACACTGAGTCTTGTGGCATCGTATTTGTCAAGACTCGTGAGATGACCGTTGCACTGATGAACTGGATGCAAGCAACGCCGGAAATGAAAAAACTCAATCCACACAACTTGGTTGGCTCAAATGCTCCGTCTCAGAAAGCAGGTTCGTTGCTGGCAGATATACTTCATATTGCATGCAAGAATACACTTAACACACAGACTCACCAACAAAAACTGCCATCCATAAGACAATCTACCTGTTGTTATAATGTGACAGAATGCAGATTTATTACTGTGGTAGCTGTTGTTGTACAGTTAGTCAAGGCTACCTGAAATTATCTAAGGCATATGGTAAGAAAGAACTGCAAAACTTATATGTTTGTGATCAGACAGTGTAAAAAGTTTAGTGTTTTATAGCTATGGCTTAGAAGAGTGGTATTTATACGACTTTGTAGAATACCCTTGCATTCTTTCTCGGTTTAGCCAATAAATTTTGAACAACGTCCTGTGACCTATGTGTGAATTAACATGTGACAGCGAAACTTGAGTGAAAAAAACTAAAAAGGGGTGTATCACTCTAATATCAGCCAGATCTAATATCAAAACCAAGAGTGATAAACTAAGATGAAGAACATTGTTTACGACAAGATTGCAAGATTGTAATTTTTAACCTTGATATCAGTCCCCCTCTAGACCAAGAGTGAATCCCTATTCTATTTGCTGTGTCCATTGAATCACTGCAGGCCAGACACAGGTCAAACAGGACGACGTGCTGAAGGCGTTTAAAGAGGGCAATCACAAAATCATCATTGCCACTTCGGTCGCGGAAGAAGGCTTGGATGTGCGAACATGCAACTGGGTCATCAAATATGAACATGTTACCAATGCCACTGCTCGAGTTCAGTCAAGGGGTAGGTTAAAGCATTTTATGATAATATACACAGTCATATTAGGGGGAGGGTTTGTGTGTTTAAAATATACTTGAGATTAGTGCAAAAAAACTTTCACAGTATACAAAGCTTTGTAAACTGTGAAAGTATTTTGCTCTAATTTTTGCTGCCTTTAGTCATTTTTTGTCAAAATTGTTGGTATTTGATTTTATGACAATAAATTTGTTCACTGCTTTCAGAATACCTCCGGACAGGTATTGAAAGTTGGTGCAAGGAAATATTTAAGTGCGATGTAACGATGTCTGAGACATTTTAATAGAAGCTGTGGTACAGCCAATTTAGTCTTTGAATAATAACGTTTGTTTGCCATGGCAACAGGGGTTGTTAGAGGGAAATTTAAATGACACCAATAGATAGCTCCGGTCCGAAAATAGGGGTAGCAGTAAACAGCATATATGTATCTTTTGCGGGGACCGAGTTATGCCACTTTGAAGTGTTCATTGGCTGTAATGCAAAATTTTCAACTTTTGCGTGGTTGCTACGGCAACAGGGGTCATTCTGGGGTAAATTTAAATGACACCATTAGATTGCCTGACCCCGAAAATAGGGGGGTAGGTGAAAACAGCGCACAATTATCTTTTATGGAGTCCCCATAGGCCATAATGCAAATATTTAAAAAATGGTGCGTAAAAGAGGGAAATTTTAAAATATTTAATTGAAAACATATAAGGAATGTGTCTGGCGTCAGGACGCTTCGTTTGAGCCATTAGCGGCGTCGGTCGGTCCAACGGGCTGACCTATAGCCATAAAAATAGACACCTAACGGCGAATTTCGCGCATGCGCAGTCACGCCGCCTTTGAACCGATTGTAACCAAATTTTGCATGTGGGGTTGGATGGGCAATGTGATCACTGATGCCAAGTTTTTTGAAAATCTGTCAAAGGGTTTCGGGGTTACAGGAACCCCCCCCCCAAACGCCGTTTCTTATACTTAATGCTCATCACCCTGAAAAACAGTGTCAGCACTACTGTGCTGCACTCTGATTATCTTCAAACTTTAAATAAAAGCCTTGACCCCTGACCTGTATCTAGGACCCGGCGTTTATTCGGGACATGTCTTCTGTTTAAAGTTTTATGGTTCATAGCTGAATATTCTGTTCAGTTTGCACATACAAATGTGACGTTTCAATAACTCTAAATCCATGTATGCTAGTTACTTGTTGAAGATATTACTGTCAAAGTCGTCAGTGAATATCCTACTGTGACCGTAGGTCGAGCTAGAGCTCAGAATTCAGTCTACACGTTGGTCGCAGAGCAAGGACGTGGTGCTGCTGACAAAGAAGTGTTCAACCAGATCCATGAGAACATGATGCAGCGTGCTATCCATGCCATCCAATATGAACGCAAGCCAGACGAAAATTGCCAGCAGATTCGGTGGTTCCAGGAAATGGCAAAAGTAGAGCGTGAGATGAAGGCAAAGGGCAAAGAATTGAGTGAATGGATGCATCGCAGTCGACGGCCTGCAGTTGTCGGTGTTTACACCTTGCGCTGTCAGAAGTGCAACAGCTTCGCAGCACGTTCATCAGATATTCGCACGATTGAAAAGTCACTACGGGTCATCCTTGACAACAGGTAAAATTTCCATGTTAAGTAAATGAAACACCAAATTACACATAGGTCTATTGTAAGCAACATGATAAGTCAGCTCATTTTATAAAGTACTGCTATGCAACTCTCGGTCTTGTTTGAAGTTTCTCACTGTTTTATAACAAGAGTTGTCTTATGTTTTGTTTCTGTGTAGCTACAGGGAACGTGTTGTCATTGAGCCACATCCAGTTCCAAAAAAGTACGAGAATTTTGAGCTTAGTGGCAAGATTTACTGCAAAGAGTGTCACTGGAATTGGGGTGTGATGGGTGTATACAAGAAGGTACCATTTCCTATTATAAACATAGAATTCTTCATCGTCGTCGACCCTAATATGATGACAAACAAATACAAGCGCTGGAAGGAAGTTCCATTCGATGTTGAACCAATCTGTCCAGATGATCTGGCAAGCATGGGACCCGAGGTTAAAGATGAGGATGAAGAGTCACTGTTCTGGCAACACAGTCAGGATCAGTGTTGACAAGTCATAACACGTCAGTTTTTTCAGTAGACTTGCTCAAGATTCTGCATGTACTGACAAGCTGACAGCTTAAGCAACAATAAGAGTGGTAATGCATTGTACATTTAGCTATTTTCTGCATCTGTTTGAAAAATGTTTGCGATTCATCCTGCTTATCTTTATTGCTGTTGTACATTGTATGAAAACAGACTATGCCTGCAGACACAGTCATATTTTAATTGTTCCATCTTAACACTGTTGAACGTAACTTTAGCTGTTAAACATGTCAAAAATTGCAGTGTGCAAGTTGGTGAGTATCCTTATTCTAATCTGCTGTTGTGCACTATTATAAGACCAGCAGAGTATAGCTTGCACTGTGGCCACTCGCATAGCGAAATGAGAATGGTGATAAACTTATCAACATGCTGCAGCTCATCCCACCAGATAAATACACATAGTCACTAGTCATTGTTAGAAATTATGTTAATCCAATCCAGTTTGATGATGTTTGAAATGTTAGCGTATTAACAAACTAGGATCAAAAGGTCCCAGATGGTGTGGTGTCAATAGATAAAACAACTGTAAGAACATGCTGTGCATTAAGAATGTGTGTAATCATATTTTTGCTTTAAAATACCATATTAACTATCAGTTATCCCAGTTAAGATAGCATTTAATTCAGTCATCAAGTTTGCTGTTTGGCCATCTTAACAAAATGCAATACTGATTACGGGTCTTACCAGTCCATCCATCTTTCTGTCTTGTATGGGCTAAACTCAAAAACTCAAATTGAACTTGGTGTGAACGTTACCCAGGGCAGAACGCCAGGGTCAGGGTTGCCCATTGGAATGTATACTATAGCTAGGATGGCCGCACAATGTTAACACTATTGTGTGACTGCGACAACAATGTTTGCATTTCTCTTCATTTCTATTCCATAGTTAAGTCACAATGTTATAGTTCTTATTTGTGCAATTTTCTGTATACGGTATATTTGTTGTGATAATGAATAAATCTTTCTATCTGATTTCTCTGCACTGCACTGCATTCTGCAGATACAGGCACTGGGAGCCCTCAAAATAGGCTGTATTTACCACTAAAATATACAATATACCATAGCATTGTTTATATATTTCAACAGCATGCACGGACTACTTCAACACAAATGTGTGAAGTAACAGAAATCAAAGTTTTGCAATGGCAATGAAACCAATGAAGAATCTGTGTTTGATGACATAATTGCAGATTTAAAATTCGTAGAATATTTTCTGGTCTGAACTGAAATATGGCCATAATTACACCACATATAGGTGCATCTTATTTACACAGTGTATAGCCGCCACGCTTAGTCATGATTGAATGTACATCACCTTAATCATCGTCATTTTCCTTGATGTCTAATATAAACCTTGGTGCAAATGCTCCATCACAAACGTTGGTGCAAGGTTATGCATCTGTTCAAGTAGTGAAATTGGGACACCAAACTAACAACTTCCTATTTTCTAGACATCAATTTCTAAACATGCTCATATACAATTTAGTTGTACATAGCTTCTCCTGATTACTTCCGAATGCATCTTTCAGGCTTAGAATGTCCCAAAATAATTGACAGCTTGGGCTTCACCCCAGACCAACTGGGCGAGCTTACAACACTGCTCAAGCCTACTCATTGGATTTTTGCATTGGCAGGGCCCTGGGAAATGGACAAGGAGAAGGGTAGTAGAAAGAAAAGGTAAACTAGACAAAGGGATGAGAAGAAGAGTAAGAGAGAAATCATGGAAAATGCTCCAAAGTCTCATATAGTATAAACCACACTGCTTGCCATTGTTCAGAAAATGTGATATGGTACAGCTATACAATATTAGCACTTTGCAAGTTGTGCTGCATGTTAATCAGTTCTCTGTCATGCTTCAGTTTTTCGTTTCTGAACACTTTTCTTAGCGCAGTCTTCTGTTCACGCCGTTCCTAGCAAACAGTATACAACAATTGGTATGTGACATCAATTTCACAACAACCGATCAAACAAACAATGAAAAGTATAAATAAATGGTTTGATTTCATGCTGATACAACAGCACATAGTCCTATATGTCTATATACCAGACTTCAGTTTTCAAAATAAATCCAGCTGGGTTCTGAGTTGGGACGTTTTTGTTAAAGGAATTTCTAGACTTACCTAATCACTGGTTGGTTACCTAATTACATGCATGTGACATAAGAGAACACTCAGAACATCTTAACAGGGCCTATGATCACCCCTAAGAACTGGAGGCAGTTCCCCCCCTTACC
>Ga0209367_1005584_pt1 | contig 17434 bp, 8 predicted proteins | sample WorMetLIZISLAND2_FD_187412 | JGI IMG/M metagenome (GOLD analysis project Ga0209367, IMG submission 187412) | Marine gutless worms symbiont microbial communities from Max Planck institute for Marine Microbiology, Germany - Olavius geniculatus... ... | reverse complement strand
CCGATGTGTATTATGGTCCCGATGGGCCGAGTCCAAGTGATATGCGATTTTCGAAACTATAACTACTGAACTGGAAATGCTATAGGCTTTCGCGCGTCTCGTGAGCTTTGCTCAAATTTCTTGTACGCTAAGCGAGCCAATAGCGGCAAAATAACGAGTTTTAGGTGTACCCCTATTTGACGCCCTTGCTCGAAGGGAATCCCCTCTCCCAGTGGCACAAAATTATGTCAGAAAAAGTAGTCTTTCGGGCAGCTCAAACCGAAGATTTCGTGATCCTATTTTGCACCATTTTGATAGAGCTGCAGGATGTAACAGACGTACGAACGGTGGTTGTGCCGCTGTCCTGACATCTAACCTGTTAATGAACCTTGAAAAAACTACCAAGGACGAGCTAGGCCTATTAACAGTACGCGTAACGCAAGAACACTGCATATATCACTGCATAGTTGCGCGGATTCGTAATTAAATTCCGATCGACTCAAACGCCAAAATAGCATCAGAGATGTGCTTAAAATAGCGACTATTATTTTAAAGTTAGTATCAATCGACTGTAAACGCTGAAGAAATACGAGAGTCAACGGCGCCTTGGTATAAACAGCGGGCGATTGAGGTAATGGTATATTCCAGGAATAGGTTACCCCAAACGCACGCGCAAAGGTGGGCAAAGCAAATTGCAATAGTGTTGCGCCAAGTAGGTCCATGCGAGTACTCGATTCGAGCATGAAACTGAACACAGGCGAGAATTTTGGACTCAAATATATATTTAACTTTTAACAGGATTTAACAAAAAGAATCCAAATACATATTTAACAAAATTACTAAATGAAATGGGTAGCAAAATCACAATCCGATCATGTCTAAAGATATACGTACGCCACGATGTACAAAATATCAAATTCTGCGATCGCAATAAATAATTAACACAACGATTTAATTCAAGGTCAGTAAGAAATGCAGTTGATCGCCTAGTTACACTAACACATTTTACATTACACGTCGTTTCAATTATACATAGTTTATAATAGTGTTTATCTAGTATGAGTATTTGAATACTGGTTAAGGTACTCGCCGAGTACTCGAATAACTCGGAGAGCGCAGCACTAACAGGTAAAAAGTAACGGTCGGCTTGTCTCTGATCATCGTTTAATTGCCATCATTCGTCTTCAGCAGCAAAGTGTCCGTGTTGACCGCGTTGCGCGCCGCAGTTTTTTTTATCCATTAGTGCCGTAAGCGCAAATTTAACTCAAGCTTCCGTAAACAAGAGTTGAAATTTGCTGCGAATGAAAAAAAACGAATTCAACATTCGTACTCTGTAACACGAAACCGGCATAATTTTCCTTCGGAGTATTAATAGCTTAAGAATACCAATGCTGCATCCAACCAAACTGCTCAATCAACAATAAACAAAACGACTCTTCTCGTCCATCAGAACATACAAAGATAATTAAGTCTTGGTCAAGGCTAAGTACTGTCCGCAGGTAGCCACAGTATCATGCACACACAACCTCTTTTACCCACGTGACCTTAACTTTTGATCTATGACCTTGAAATTTAATGAGCTTTTAAAAGTCGTCAAAATAGCTTACACCGTTCACGCATAATTTCATCAAGTCAAGTGCAGCGATGCATGAGTTATCGCGTTTACAGAGCGACGATGCTGAAAACAATACTGCCGTCGTTTTCGCGGGCAGTAAAAAATAATAGCGTCGTGCGTATTTTAGTTTTAGCTGAACTATCAGCGCAGCTAATGCCTCAAGTGCTGCAATGTTTGCTTCGAGAGCACAAAGCTCCGGAGAGATTTTTTCTTTGTATTTCACAGTGCAGTTCTGAGTTCGGGTTCTCTCGAAAACAAAAAGCCCAACTGTCGCTCGGGTAACCGACCGTACTGGTTGTCAGTGATAATGTATTGACCTTCAAGGCCATCCAAGGTCGATATTTCCGTCTCATTTGAAAAGGCGTATGCCACTTTCCATTAGTGACTAATAGTAACCTTGGCCATATCTCTCACCGTTTCCAAGATATGGCCAGTCTTCCATTGAAAAACGCACATTTTTACTATATGCACCCCTCCATTCAACCTCAAATTTAACATGTTTTTTGCACTGCATCTTCCAAAATTTGTACACTGAGTGATTTGACACAAGGCTAGTTATTTCAGTAAATTTTTTTTTCTCTAAGACCCAACGCATAGTCACAACACATCCGTGACGGACAGACGACAGACGATAACCGTACCATAAGCTCAACCGTTAAGTCAGTACGGTCAACTAAAACTGTTTGTTTTTTAAGTAGACAATAAAAACAAAATACTATGCTGCTGCCATTTAGTTGGTAATGTAAATTAATTATACAGAATTTACTGGAGGACAAAAGACTGGAGCAAAATCGAAAAAAACTAGTCATTGGATTTTGACGTTCTAACAAAATCAAAATCGTTCTTGCTTTTCTGGTGGTGCGTGCAGAATTTCATCAAAATTCATTCACAACTTTGCGAACAGTCTTAATTGCAAATGAACAAAGGAAGAGACGGACGGACGGACAGACAGACAGCTAGAGGTAAATTTATTGCTTCCTTCCTCGAACGGACGCGTCATTTGATGACACAGAACGCCGTAAGTAGATCGCGAAGAAAGTGAACGTCTTTTGTTCCTCGCGTCAGCACGTCACGGCGTGAAGAACGACATCCGTGCATTTGCAATTAACTACGTCGTTTACGCCTACACATCGGCCGCTGTGACCTTGACCTTTGACCTATGACCTTAAACTTAAACAGGACGCTAAAAGTTGTCAAGATAGGCCTACATGTTCGTGCAAAATTTCACTGAGTTTAGTCCAGCGGTTCGTGAATACCGACCTATGACCTTGAACAGGCGTCTTTTTCAGCGCCTCTGTAGCTCTGCAGTCTGCATACTGGATCTATATAAATATGTTTATCATTATCGTTATCACATCGGCCGCTATCACCTTTTTGTGCCATTTTACGTTTGTTTACAGCAGCAGTAAAAGCGTTAAAAAGCTGGTTATTCGAGTAACAACTAACTCCTATACTACATTCGCTTTCCCCTGCCATTCCCTTCCCACATAATCATGTAGCTATAAATATACACATTATGGGGTGTTTACACGATCCAGCAAACGTCCAGCAAACTTCCAGCAAATGTATTCAAAATACACGTGCTATTGCTGGACGTTTGCTGGATCGTGTAAACACCCTATTATGCAGCTGTGGGATACTGGAAACGTAGGCCTATGCCTGATAATAAGCCTACGCATGCAGTTTGGTCTTTTATATATACAACTTTATTCGAGATATTAAAACATTTTTGGCTACGCCCAGCAACGCTGAAACTACGGCTTAAACAAAGTCAAATGAAATGTTTCTTCAATACTACAACAACTGTTAGACCGCAATTGTACAAGGTACCAAGCAGAAAACATGTACATAAAATTTTGTCGTAAAGCCAAGACCGAGGCGGCATTATACCACCTACAGTACACTACCGTAACTGACTGCATGATGTGCCCAATCTCAAACGTATGAATTGAATTTAACGTTCAACTAGAAATAGGTTCTGTGGAACGAGGTATCTGTCCCATTGCCACGCTATGTAGCCTAGCAGCTGCGTATAAGGGGGGGGTAGGTGCAAACAAGGCGCAATTATCTTTCACGGGGGCCGAGTTGAAGTCAATTTTGTCCCAAAATTCGTTGCCATGGCAACAGGGTTCGGCAAGGGAGAAATTATAACGAAACCATCGGATAGCCCGGACCCGAAAATAGGGGGTAGGTGCAAACAGCTCGAAATTATCTTTTACGGGGACCGAGTTATATCGCTTTATAGTCCCCATAGACTGTAATGCAAATTTTTAAAAATTGGGGTAAGATAGAGGAAGGAGTTATCAGATTTTTATCCCCAAACAAACTCGGTCTTGCTCTTTGGGCCCCATATCACTATGCAAAATTTCATCAAAATCGAATCAAAATTGCGGCCGTAGGAGTGTTTACAGACAGAATTACAGCGTGACAGTGTGACAGAAAGTGTGACAAAAGTGATTTTAGGTGTATAATCTGTCCCATGCTATGCTATAGCAATGGGACAGATAATGATCCATATAGCCGTGTCCATATTCATAAACTATCGATGCGAATGAACAGTATCACCACAAAAATCAATATAACATTAATTCTGATTTGGGTCACATTCGCCTAATGCAAAAAATACTTTTTGAGTACTCTTGCGGAGAAACAAGCAAGAGTTTCTCATTATCAACAAAGCTCCAAGTTCCAAGTTTCCCCGTCTTAAGCGAAGTTTCCCCTAACACAACGAACGCAAGCAAAAAAGTAACCTACGTAACAAATACGATCGTAACGTAAGAACAGAATCGGTCGTTTGTCAGCTACATCAGTTGCGTTACGTCCGTTACGTTGCGTACGTTGCGTGACGAAAACGTGACCGTGACGAAAACGACCGTGCTTCGCAGAGGTGGGCGAGAGCGGGATAGATCCGAGACTCGGCTGCGGCGTATAGGCGCAAGGTGGCGCCACTGTGTGATCCGTACCGACGCCTATAGAGACTGCGGCGCGCATTTATAAGCCGTCGCTCGGTAGCCAGATCGGCATTCAGCAAGCAGGCGACTATCCACTGATAAGCCTACAGAAACTGAAGTGAACGCATCATTGCAGCGATACAACATCAGGTAAGGAATGATCGAATGGGTCATGAATGAACGAAACATCTTTACTTTGGTGAATAAAGGTTGATATACAGCACTGTGTGAGCTAGACACCCCCTAGCCCCTGGCGTGTTCTGCAATTTATTTTTCAACAGATGAAAATTTTAAAATGATATTTTACACACATATTCTGCGTATAAAAACTACCGAATTTTATTTAATCAATTCATATCTTTGACATAGTTATGCCATATTAAACATGATCACCTAAAGAATTTTTGCATTTCACTTGAAGGCTACTAGTGACGTCATCGCAAAGAATGAATGGCTACCAAATTCAGAAGTCGTTGGCTATTGTGTGTGGCGAGGAATGCTGCAGGCATTTCTCAAACTTAATCCAAAGCTGAAAGCATTTCGGGGCTAAATGTGCACTGCAGCAGGTAGGGAATAACTTGCTGCAGACTTTCGAAATCGTCTAAATGCAGGCGTTTTGGCCGGTAGTGAATATTTTGAACATCAGATATAAACTTTTAAAGAAATATGGTCACTAATTTGTGTTAGATATTTCTGCAACTGTGACAAGCAATAATTTATGTGTTTTTAACTTTTTGTTTATTGTCCAATAGCAAAAGTTTCGTTTGTTGTGCTATACGCATTGTAAAAATTTTTGTACGTGATCACGCATAATGTAGCATAACTCAAATTTCGGGATAATTTAATTAAACTTTGTAGTTTGGCGTAGATCTAAACGAAAAATAGGCCAATGCGTCAATATTGTCTAATTTGTTGTCTTTGAAAAATGAAGTTCAAAACACATTGGGGGTAAAATATTCTGACTCACAGTGCAGCCTACACTGTGTATTTAAAAAGTTTAAGCGTGCGTAGCTTTTCGTGGAAAAGCCATCACAGAGCTACGGAGCGTCACCGGCCATATGGGATCACACTGCTACCTGATTAACGGGCCCCGCCTTAACCCCAGCCAGACAAGCCGGTAATCGCAATTAAGAGCTTAGTAAAAAATGCCGCTGAAATAACCATGTGCCTGTCACATGTTGCAGCATAATATTGACTCTAAATAGCGAATTTTCCTGTAAATTCAGTTGAATAAATAAATAAATCAATCAATTAATCAATCAGTCGTGTAGAGAGTTGCCTTTATTGCAGCATTGCTACAAAATTACAGCAGGTTGAGAAATTATAAGCTAAAAAACAATAATTACAAGTGACAGGTTTTGTGTTCAAAAACAGACGGTTTGCCAGTCGGATCGGCATAAGAGAACAGAGCCAACAGTAACGTCAAAGACTCGGCGGCAACCCAACGAGAAATTATGACCGCGTCTTCACAACTGGTGTTGTCGCTACCAGCACAGTACGTCAACAACACTGTCTGGCTGTCGTCAGTTGCCTGCTATGGATACTCGGAGGAGTAGTGGCATGGCGACGTTCCACCCGCTAAACTGTAGGCATTCGCGCTCAACGGAAGCCTTCTCATTACAGGTGACAATGACGACTTACATATCAACTGCAGAATGGCAAAATATCGTAGCATATTTAGCAAAAAAACTAAGCTTGCATACTTTGTCCATATCTTCCAGAAATATTCATCAATTTTCATAATTTTTTTTTCACCAGTAGACTCTGTAAGAAATCAGCTACTCAGTGACATGCATAACACATATACACCTATTATGTCTCTACACCATCTGGTAAAACATAAGTATCCCAAAACCAACAATATCTAAAGACGGACAAAAGGTCTAATGGCAAACATTTAACAATTCAGTTGAATAGGCCCTGTACGTAAATTAAACATTTTTCTTTAGACCTTTACGCCACCGAGTAACACATTTCTAACGAAGTCTGCTGGTAAAAAATGTGAAAATTGGTCAACACTTAGCGAAAATATGGACAAACTACAATAACTCAGTTTTTTTGGCCCACCCCTAGCAAAAAAAATTCTGCCATCAGACTACACTGTGTTTCAAAAAACGGGCACCCTTTTTATTTCTTTCATAATTCACTCAAAATAAAAAGGGTGCCCGTTTTTTTGAAACACAGTGTATCTGCATGCACAGTTTGACGTCGTGTGTAGTAGTTCAGTCTGCAGCATGTGTAAAAAGTACACTACCAAATAATTGACAGTTCGCGCTAACTTTCATGTAGTAGCGTATCGCAGCATTTCAGGTATGGTAGGATATATATCCGTCTGTTGAAAACGAAAAAGCAAATAGACAGAAAAATTATTTTTCACAAACGCAATCCAGACAATACAAGCACAACGCATGCAAAGTGAAAAAATTTTCTTAATCATCTAGGCTACTCCCTCTACGCAAAGATAATGGTATTGCACTTCGACCCGCGGGTCACGATTTTTTTAAACTCTAATATGCATGATTATCGTAACACTGTCCACATGCAAATAATGTCCATCTGTAACTGCAGTCATGCGCGTTTGTCACTTGATAATAAAAGATTACTTACTTATTTACTTACTTACTTACAACTGTAGACAATCTGCATGGGAGTTGTGAGAGAGGCAATTTGCTCGTCAAAGCCAACCACCCATGGTAATACATGTGTAGGCCTCCCGAAAGAAATATAGAAAGTCTGTAGCCTATACCGACACTTGGGTCATATGCCTGCATGGTTTGTGTTCGTTTCAGTGACGCATCATAGTATTACGAGCTATATAGCAATGGACGGCTACCTACTGGGTGGTCTCTGTGTTGGAGTGGGTGGCCAGTCCAGTTACGTTGAGTGACCAGTAGTCTATCTGGTCCCAGCCTATGCGTGCTGGGTGGTCTGTGTGGCGCCGGTATAACCGGCAACCTGCTAACTATCGTCATCCTGCAGCGAGACAATGACAAGAAGAACTCGACCAATTGGCTGCTGCAGGCTCACGCCGTCTTTGACTCAATCTACCTGCTGGCACGCCTACTGGCGCGCCAGTTTCAGTTCCTGGCGTGTCGTCACGTCGAGTGGCTGCCCGTCGTCGTAAACCAGCAACTGGCGGCCGCCGCGCCTTACATGGCCTCCACCGCGTCACTGGCTCACATGGTCAGCATCTGGACGATGGTCGTCATCACGGTTGATCGCTACATAGCAGTCTGCCTGCCGGGCGAGGTTCAACTGCGCACAGTACGACGGGTCAAGGTCGCCGTCGCCTACGTCACCGTGCTGTCGATCGTCTGTTGTCTGCCGCTGTTTTTTGACTGGAGGACCGACAGCAAGCTGAGTCCGGTTAAGTGCGACGAACGGAAGACGAAATCAGTGATCATAGCCAACCCAGTACCAGTTGACGAGTCCTGGTGGTTCATAGCGCATCAGGTTGTTTGTGACAGTCTCATACGAACTCTGATACCGTTCCTCATGCTACTGGCTCTTGATGCTACTAAGAATTAGCGCCAGTTCTTCGTGTTTCCTCATGCTAGTGGTGCTGAGCAGTCGGATGGTGGTGCGTCTGCGGCGGATGACCCGCCAGTTCCGGTCACCCAGCAACCGATCCTCACGCAGCTTCCGCACACAACACAACCGATGCGTCGTCGCCAAAACAAACTGGCGACAGAGCACCACGAGATAACTACTAATACTACAACAATAACAACAACTACTACTACTACTGGCGGCAGAGCATGATGGCGACGCTGTTCGCCGTAGTCGGACTGTTTGCCATATGTCAGCTGCCGCGTCTCATCGTCCGCATCAGCGTCCTGCTGCTGAAACAATCCACTCAAATTCACCTCAACGACGACGCGGTACAACGTGCGCAGAACATCGCCAGCGGGCTGCTCGTCGTTCATGCCACGGCCAACTTCTTCCTCTACTGTCTAGTCGGAAAAAGCTTTCGTCGCGGTCTGGCACGGCTGTGTTCGCGCCGACCCGCCAGGAGTTCAACATGCTCCAGGACTGGTGGTTCCTTCCTCGTTCTACCAGGAACCGCTAGGAGTGCAACACTGACGACGGAGAGACGAGAAGAACTGCTGCTGTCACGTCACCACAAGCCTACAGCCGCTGACCACACGTAAGATAGGCCTCCAATGCTTGCGGGCACGGTTGTGAATAGGTAACCAACGGATAGTTCTTCATTTTACTCTTTCGTGACGTTAGTCTTTTGTAATGTTTACTGCAAACGAACTGCTAATGATACTTTTGTATTCAGCCGCAAGTCAGCAGAGACTAACTACCTGTCCCATTAGAGTTTATTTTTCCTACAAATTTCCACACGTATCGCAGCTGCCGTAGACCGTACAGTCTACGACGTAACCTGGTACATAACGGTGCGCAAGCACATTAAACGGGATCACATACCGGTATCAATGTTCTAGCCGTTTCTTTGCAGCATCTTAATTTACATCGTAGCATTTTCACTCTATTTGTACGGGAGCTGCTGGCTCAAAACTTTGAACCTTAGGCCGTAAAACCCCAAACGTTATCTATCATTAAGGCCTTAGCTCCAAAACACCCAAAAGGCGGCGCGGCGACTCTGTCTATCACACTTTGAGTTTTTTTCACAGGATTCATTAGTGTTGCCAATGGGGCTGCTAAAATTAACGATTAATATCGATTAATCGTTGAAAAATTAATCAATTAAAATTTTTTAATTGATTAAAATTTCATTAAAATTATAGATTTCTTAACCGCCTGAAACGACCGATGATCAACGTTTGTAATCAAATTTTATTTTGCATAGGACCTGTCGTCAAAATTTCTACTTGTAAACCTATAGTATTAATTTAACCTTGTGAGCTTTGACTATACACATTTTTTCGATTGTGCTCGACATAAAAAAAAATTTGAATTTGCAAAAGATAACAACAACCAGTAGTTAAATTCTGCAATTTTCGCGGTCTTTCTTGACTACAAAAATTATTCGAAATTAACCGGCTAATTCAGATTAATTATTGGAAATTAATCGATTAATTTTTTTGATTGGTTGCGTCGACATAGTTGCCGATATTTGTCGGAAATATTGTTTAAAACCCTGCATTCGTCTGATAGTGTAACTGTTGTTGTCCGCCTGCGTGTGTAGGGGTGCCGAGTGGGAGAGGCTGGGTGGTGGTACTTCGGTCTACGTGGCCGAAAGACATCCGAAGAATGCGGCCGGAGAACCACAGCCACAGGATCATGCCGACAACAGACACCAGGAACAGGCTTCACCCTCCACGGATGAAGAGATAGACAGATACAGAGGCGGAGAGACAGAGACACAAACATATGCACAGACTGACAGACAGACAGACAAAATGACGTCACCAGGAACAGGTTTCCAGCACGGACGATGACACGGGGAGGCAGGGAGATCAGACCAAGTCGGTTGTGGTGACGCTTGAGACAAACGTTGCCTCCGAAGACAACACCGTCTAGATGACGCTCGACCAGACATATAGGAAACCGTACAAAACACCAACAGTTCATGCAGTTTCTTTTTCACTCGTGACGATGAATTTTTTGGACAAGCAGGAAGTAGGCCTATTCAAAACGATTTGAAAACTGAAACAAAATACTCTTGGCCGTTCTTACGTCCGAATTACTGCTTAAAACTTTCCAATATATGACTTACTAATTGAAAGCATCGCTAAATAATCTGGCAGACGAGGGTAAAGCTGATGTCCGATAGTAGCAGTAGGCTATTTCTCTGTACTCCGTGACTGACAATCCAACGCAACGGTTCCGACTGTTGGTTCCTACATCGTTTCGCGTGTTGTCCGTTGCCACACTTACGTTGCTACGTTAACTTAAGTTATGTTAGTCTACCGTTGTTTCATTTTAAGCAGTGCTTCTTAAAGCTTGAAATACTGCAGCGACCCAGTATTTGCCAGTGGTTGCACATATGTTAAGCCAAAAATGCGATATTTTGCTGTACGTGTAGTACGGTGTATATAAGCTAAAAACATGATATTTTTGCAAAACATGCGCGTTTTGATACAGCAATGTTTTTGCGACATTTTCTGCTGATGTAACGACGCCCTCCTCTACGCTCCATTGGCAACCTACTAGTCTAAAATTTTACCGCGTTCTTCAATAACTCAGAAAAACGCCCTCCCTCTCCAGCCTCATATGCAACATTTCCTTTAGACCTTAGGCGAATGCGAACCACATTAACTGGCCTCACGGTTTACTGTTGAAGAAGCACTGCTTTGATAACAAAAACTTGCATAAGCCCAAATTCCATTACGCCGACTTTGCGACAAAGTCCGCAATAAGTTCCCGACAAAGTCGCGGACTTTGTCGCAAACATCTCGACATGTCAAGATGGTTTGTGTTTGCGACTTTCATGATTTACGTCCACGACTTTCCCCGCGAGGAAGTTTCGGTGAAAGTCGGCGTAATGGAATTTGGGCTATAGCCTATAGAAAACTTGAAATTGAAACTTGAAGCTGTGTGCCGGTGTTTAAATCATTTGTGATGATCGCTAAACTCCGGCGAACGTTTTAATGTTGTGCTATTCACGTAACGTGTCTTGGCGTTGCATTGTTCATTTGATGTCTGTTTATGTTTCTACTACGGACACTGGTCTTTGTTACGGTTAGGCTAATTCAAACGGTAGACCTATTCTTTTGTATTTTCGATGTTGTTTACAACAGTTCGGGCTGACAGTTGTACATACTTGAACTGATTTTATTTGCCAAACGTTGTTAGTTGTTACATTATTTTGTAGTAAATTTACATTTGCGTGTACATTTTTGAAATCGCTTTTTTTCTAATAATAATTGTTGTCTGTGATTCTTTAATCTGTTTGAATAATGTGCATTATTTTTTGCGTAGGACATTTTATCAACCGTCACTATTGCAACTTTGGTGATCTTCAAAAATAGTTCCAAAATTCAGTCTTAGTAGGCCTATTTTTGAAATAAATACCATATACATAACATATAAGGAATTAACAGATCTATCAACTTTTAAAAATTTACATGGCGTATTTTCGACACTAAACGCCTTTTTATTATTCAAGGTCATTCAAGGTCACAATCAAAGCAAGAAAAACTTTAATACGAATGTATCCATTTCTAATGTGAATTAATGTTCAGGAACATGACTAAATAACATGGAACAATTAGTAGTTTCTTCGAAGTAAGCCTATCGGCGTTCGTGAAAAAGAAATCTTTTAAGTATCGTGAATGATGAGGCTATAAACATCAGGCCTACACGTATATTGTGTAATCACCGTTTGGCATCGTGTTTCCATGCGTATTGTTGTCCACGACGTGTCCCGTGTTTTGGACAGTTGCAAATGCGTTGTGCAAAGACAAAATAATATTTCTTACAGAGATTTATTTTTGTCGTACGTATCGATCTCTATGTTGAAAAGTCTTTTTGCTCCACAATAACAGAGTACGGAAGACCAACATTCGACACAGCTTACACTCGGACACCTCAATATCGTTCGATTAACCCTACTAATAGGCCCTAGCTTATTTTTTTAACAAACTGCAGCTAACATACATGTAAATTAATGAAAAATAACTGAATCGGTAAAATATACTGATAAATATTTCTACAGACTTACCGGCACAAAGCGTTTAGCATTTCCATGTAGACTGATCCCTGAAGTCCTTTAATGTGAGTTGTGCCTGCCACACGCCGACAAAAATCACCTTAGTCAAACGGTGACGGAAAAGATGTCAAAATTATAGTTACACTTCAGCACAAAATCATCAGTAAAATCTACACATAAAACCGTGTTTCGACGATTTGATTACTAAACAAGACTATCAAGTCTTGCTCAGGGCTAAGTACTAACACCGTGTAGTTATAGCATCACGCACACAAAAACGCATAAGCCTACAGAAATCCACGTGCATGACCTTGACCTTTAACATATGACCTTGACATTCAATAAGTTTTTAGCGGTTGCCAAAGTACATGTTCGTGCAAAAATGTTATCAAGCTAAGTACTGCAGTTCGTGAGTAATCGTGTTCACACTTCACCGACAAACAACTCGGCTAAAAACAATTACACTGTCGTCGCGTTACCGCGGACAGTAATAATTTGAATTCTAACCTTTGTTCTGGCAGAGTATATCATAGGCGACGCTGATGTTGAGTTGGTAAGCCGGCTTGGAGTAGTGAGTTAGTTGTATCTGTCTACAGGCTTTTGAGACGCGGTCGGACTTTTCACTTGAACTCTCAAAACTACACACGCATAAAAATGATAGACAGTCACGTAAACACAACGTACAAACTTCATCAAGAAGCAACAGTTCGATTACACCGGAAGTATTTAACAATGTCGTGATCGTGGGTAAACAAAGCAAAAGGGGCAGCTTACAGACTGCAGCTGCCAATTTTTGGCACCGGACAGTAAGTGCTTAACAAGAAATTTGAGCAAAGCTCACGAGACGCGCGAAAGCCTATAGCATTTCCAGTTCAGTAGTTATAGTTTCGAAAATCGCATATCATTTGGACTCATGCGTCGGCCCATCGGGACCATAGTACACTTCGGCATAAGGCGCGTGTGGCGTTGGCGACGGTGGCGCCTCCTTGTGAATGATAAAGACTTGCGCAGCCCAATATCGCGAAAAAAATCCGTAAAACCCCCTATTTTGGCGTTCAAGGTTATCCAAGGTCATTGAATTCGGCGGCAATCGAAAGCCAGTGTACGACTTCATATTAGTGATTAATAGTAACCTAAGCCTTATCTCGCACCGTTACTGAGATACAGCAAGTTATTGGCCGAAAATCGCAAATTTTGACCACCCCCCTCTCATTTAGCGACCTCGTTCAGGGTGACCCCCTTCAAATTTATGGAAAAGCTTTACGGTTCCTGAAACTAGAGTCTTCCAGACAGCCGATGGTGAAAATTTGGAGATCCTAGCTTGGACCGTTTTTGCCTGATCCACCCGTGTGACAGACAGACGGACGGACGGACGGACGGACAGAATTGCGATAGCTAAGACGCGCTGAAAGCACAGCTACTTTCGCGCGTAAAAACTGCAATTTTGTTTATAAATAATACCCACAAAATACGAATTTTTTAGCCAAAATTTTATATGTTGGACGAATTTTTCCAACAAGAAAAATGTCACGACGGAGTAAAGGTTCTGGCGGCAATTGCCCATGCTTCCTTGCCATAATGAAATTGTCTATTTTACGACAGCAACAATGCAATAATATCACATTAGGCCTACGCGTTGATTTTGTTTGTCCGTCCTGTACCGTACGCTCTGGTCATTAGTCGCTAACCCAAAAACACAAAGCACAGAAAAAAATTAACAGTCTTCGCAAAGTTGCAAACGTTTCCCTCAAATCAAATGTCATTAATGAGTGTCAACGACCTCGAAGAAATAAATGCATGTGCAATTAAGGTTGGCTCGGTGGCCTAATTTACTGTCAATGCCTGAGTCGCTAGGCAACTTGACGGATGGCCGCATATCATGTCAGCACTCGGCGCCAACAATAGATCTTTGGGGCTTCTCGTTAATGTAGGCTCTATAGGTTACGAAACACTCTTGCTGTTTAAATCAGTTGAATAGCTTTTAGGTCTACTAACCCCTCCCCTGCACTTCAAAGTGAAACAGTACGACGTTCAGGTTAACTGCAAGCTAAAATGCAAAAGGCATAACAAAGACTGTAGGGTTTAGCCTTATTTTATCTTGAAAAAAACTATAGACTACTACTGCTGCTGCAGATAGTTTCGAGATCTTTTATACAGTCATATAATTTTACAGTTATGCAGACTATGCCAGACACCGGTAAAGTTAGTTGATGGTTCAATTTAAAAGAAAATCTGGTAGTTGCCATAACAAACAGGTTATTTAAATACAGCAGGCCGTAGGCCTATATGGTGTTAAACACTATAATTACCCGTTCAGATAGTTTTCCCGGTAGACGTACCATTTAGCCGCAATATATGCGTGACAGACAGACAACGTACAGTCTGTGATGGTCGGCCAGTACGCCTATGATATGCCTACAACACGACGCATGAGCGAAATAAAACATGAAAGCTTACTATTCGCCAATGAATTCGATAACGTTTTCCGGTCGATTCTCCAGAAGTTTTGTCAGCAGATCTTTGACTTGTGTCAGCACCCCAGATTTCTCTAACAGAATTCACAGTGTCTTTATAGCATCAGTACATAAAAATCATGTACTGGTAAATGCAGTTTAATGATTGATCAAGCCTATTACTAGTCACATTATCTAGACCTACATGCTCGTATTAGCAAGGTCTACATGCTAGACTCTACACGCTAGGCTTCAGTGGCTTCTATCCCTCAAATCTAGAATCAAAATTGGGCGCGACTTCCCCCCCTAGTTTTGACTGAGACCCCCAATTTCTGACTCAAGCTTTCCCCTCTATTTTGGGCTTCTTTCTTTTCTAGGGAGAGTTTTGTTAAGGGTGTAGTTTGCCCAGAGAAAAATAGGGCGAAGTAAAAAATAGAGGGGGAGTTTTGATCTACAACCTTATCAAAACTCCCCCCCCCTATTTTTCACTGGGCGCAAGCTGCGCCCACCAGGTACAAGGATAAAAGTCACTGCTAGGCTTACAAGCCATGCACATGCAGTAACTGCAGTGCCATTGCAGTACCTATGAAGAAATCAACAGTTAGATTATTAAGTAGTGAAGTATATAAATGAATACTAATTTAACTGATACATCGTGTCGTATAAATTTACCTAGATACTGTTTATCAGCTTCAGCGGACTCTGCAGATGCTTTGCGCTTCTCCATGGATGTCGACGTTTCCATAGCAACACGCACCTGTTCAAGAAATAAATAAGTAATAAGCATACGATATAATCGATCAAACTCTGTATGGATATACGCAAACAAAGTGTGTCTTAAATGTTAAAAATTTAAATAATGTAGTAGTTTATTTTAAAAGTAAGTTATTGGCAAACACCGAGTCGATTTTTGCTCATTTAGATTAGGAGTTAAAATTTAACCAATTACTCCCGGTCATTGTCGATGATTAGGCTTGTCAGAGTAACATTGTTTACGTTTGTCAGAAAAGTTGTTGTGCATGCTGTGGTTTTAGTAAACCTTCAATTATAGTATGTTTTTTCAGTTTTCAACGATATTCTTAATAATTTTTTTCTGTCGTTTATTTTTAATAGCTGATACATTTTAATGATCTAGCAGAGTGGCTGTTTTCCCGTTCTGACGTCCACACTGGTCAAGAGTCAAGTTGTTGAAATTTGGGGGTACGGGTAAAATGCGAGGTGCGAGGTGCGAGGAGGGTATAGTGCGAGGGAGCGTGCGAGGCGGCACGCGATTGGTCGGCTATAAATAGATTCCTCGCAGTTTACCCATGATTCTGAATGCACGGGAACGACTCAGTAGATCACGGCAATACGGCCCTGCGGCCTCCAGCGTGCGACCTGCGAGCACGGCAAGATGAAAGGCACAGCAATCACGCCGCACGCCGGGGAGCTGCTTACGTAATAACCAGGAATGCGGACGACGTTAGGCCTACGGGAAGTGAACGCGAATGGCCGTTCAACTGGAAGCATTGTCGACGGCTAATCGACTTTGATTGACAGGTGGTGGACAACAGAAAGATATTGCTTGGCATCAACAAGGAGATTCACAACAGCAACTGCAGACTGCAGGAGCTGATGCAGTTGTGGGTCAACCCTATAATGCTGTGATAAGTAGGCCTATGGTATATAGTACTAGGCCGCTGTAGGCCTACACCTCATGAAGCATACCTCTCTCTGACTGGTGCCTGGGAGGCTGGGCCTAGCCATGCTGTACCTGGTAGACCACCCACATTGGCTGGTGTGCAGTAGCTGCTATAGTCCATCCTGGGAAAATGTATATGGGTCATTCCATGTCAAATCAACCAGTGGTTCCCACCTGACCATCTCAGAAATTGATGAGTTTTGATGAGTAAATAGGCAATTGTAAGAAACAATGCCATGCAAAATTTCAGCAGTCTGTCTCAAGCGGTCTGTGAGATACAGGCTGTCATTCACGGGTGGGGTACTGCGAGTCCGTGGACGACTAAATTCTGTGCCGATTTTGGCTTGCTGTATTTTCTAAACAAATAATCCTACATCCTTGAAATTTTCACCATTAATTTACCTTTTGGAGTACTTCATAAAAGTGTAGAAACTTTACTTTTATGACTACTGGTCTGCATGCTTTGTGAGCTTTAAAACAACACCTTTGTCATTTTTGCAGTCAAAAATTCCATTTTTGGACAGCAACAACAGGAGAAGAAGAAGACCTTAAGCTCCAAGAATTGGTAGATTTGTTTGGACCTTGTTGGTAGTCTGTTTTTGGCGTTTATTGATTTAATCCTGGTGCAACAGCATTAGTCCTGCAGTGTTGTCAAATCACCATGACTTGTGAGATGTCTTATCTTTGAGTGCACTTTTGTCCATGTGGGCCAGGTGGGAGCAAAATGAATTAGATGTCATCTGAAAGGGGATTAAATGAACTTTCATTTGATGCTAGAATAAAGTTGCTTCTGTGATTCCTTTTATTTTTAAAATCGAATCAAATTTTACCTGGCACTTAGATGTAGAAGGTTTTAGTAAATACGTCTGTAAAATTTCAGATTAAAATTCTAAACGGTTGCTGAGAAAACAAAGAAAAACTTTAGGGGTCCACTTTTTTGCTGCACCCTGTACACTGTGTCTAAAAAACATCCCCAACATTTTTGACCGTTACTTGAAAACCAGTTGTCAGATTTTATTAATTTTTGGTACCAATATTCCTGACACAACTTGCCATAAATGACCGTTCAGTTTTTCACTTCAACCAGCATTTGTTTCTGCACTACCTGGGGAAAACACAACCAGCGAAATGTCA
>Ga0209367_1005581_pt1 | contig 17438 bp, 7 predicted proteins | sample WorMetLIZISLAND2_FD_187412 | JGI IMG/M metagenome (GOLD analysis project Ga0209367, IMG submission 187412) | Marine gutless worms symbiont microbial communities from Max Planck institute for Marine Microbiology, Germany - Olavius geniculatus... ... | reverse complement strand
GACTTGAGTACATTACGGCCCCCTCTGCCCATAATGCGTTGGATGCGCGTGTCCCAAACCACAAAATCGGAGTCGATCCGATAATACTCCTCAACATGGCTATACGGACACGGGCGCATAATGCCTGTTGCGCCACGCCAGTTTTACGTCGTGTGTGATGCACAATCACGTCGCTTGTAGGCCAACGACAGTCAAGGGCAAAATGACATATCCCCGAGGCATGTCTCCCTGCCGAGGTGTTTATACTCCGCACGCCGTCACGCATATTTCAACTACGTCATTCCAGATGATCTTCCTAGGAACATTTATCTTACTTCTCCGTGCATGATTTGATAGGCGCGACTGAAATCGCGTGACTTGACAACGCGGCACCAAATAGCATCGCGAGACAACGCGAGGTAACGCTAAATGACGCATAAAATTAACTTTAATTCCAGGTATTATATAAAAAAAACATTGCACCAATTGTGACACACTTCCCCAAGTGCCCTGCTGCATCCAGATCGTAGCTACGCCACTGCCTAATCAAAGGTTTAATTTTAAACAGGTTTTTGTAATCAGCTTTAATACAGCACTTGTGCTATTACGTTAAAAATTGTTTACTAAAATGTTTACTTTCAAAACTATATCTGCTTAAATGGACATATTATTCAACACTTTGGTGTCGTCTGACTTGTGGCTATCGCCTGGGGTTAATATTTAAGGTGGCCGTCAAGTGCTGTCGATCTGTCCAGTGTTGGATGACGACGACGACGATGAAGAAAAATTGTTGCGTGACCACAGACAGCAGATCCTCCGGCATACAGTCGTCCATATATGACCTGCCCTGCCCGACCCTGTCAGACCGGATTATTCCATTTCCCGAGTCCGCCGTCCGCCAACCTCATCAGCGCATTACAATCGAATCAATCGTCAGCTCGCCACGCCGCAAGCACAGATATCTTCCTCCCGCTCGGCCGATGGATCGCCCGATGGTCAGTCGATGTCTATTAACGTCCAACAATACACACGCACGACAGACAAATAGATAGAGCTTAACATTAACTCATCGTCATCGTCAGTCGTCGATCTGTCCAACGGTCCACCTCCACCAGTGTCACTTGGTCTGACAGTCGAAAGTTAATACCGTAAACTTAATTAATTAAGTAAATAAGTGATTTACTTAGGCCTAATTGATTTATTTAATTGGCAAAACTTTTTGTCGCTTTATTTGTGCAGCCTGAGCAACAAATAAAAATAAATGCCATGGCTAAAGACACTTAGCTTTTGTCTGTTACATCAAAGTCAAATCAAAATGTATAAGTGAAATTGCGCATCACTCTTGCGTTGCGGCAGCTGGAATTGCATTGAGGGATTGAGTGACGAACAGATGGCCATAGCTACTGTGAGTCTGTGACTGTGAGTGACAATCGCCTGCACGCATTCAGTTTCTACTAACGACTTTTGGTGTAGTTATATGTAGTGGCGACTAACCACTAGTAACCAGACTGTTGACTGTGAGGTAACATTGTGCTGGAAACTGATTAGTCAATTCTTTATTAGGCCGATGCTGGTCAAAGGCAGCACAAAATACAATTATTTAAAAGTTACTTAGTAGAAATTTAAAAAAACCAACGGAAAGTACGAGGATTGTGGCGATCCGGACATGAAATTACAGTAGGCCTATTATATCGACATGTCAAATAGCAGACTGAATAATAATTAGTTTCCTTAGCATCATAATCCACGATAAATGAACGTACGTTCCGGCGTCCTCACATAATTCTGACGGCGACTATTGCGTGCTGGAAATAGAGTCAGCTTCCGCAGCCTGATGACGTCATTGACCCCACAACATGAACTGGACACTGGTCAGTGGTCTGCTGTGAAGTGACGTCATATGGCAGCATCTGATGTGATAAACGTCAGGCGAAAAAAAAACGATTAAAATGCGTTCTTATAAGAAGTCATTCAAAACTCTAAATAAAAAAACATTACCATTTTTATTTCACTCATAAACAAAATTAATTGTTGCAAAATACTTTTTTTATTTCATTTGCTATATCTTTGTAAACCAAACACAAGTAAGTACATAAATGTAAATACAAAATTGATTATTAATACATTAGTAGCATTTTATTTCATTTTATAAGTATTTTGAACTACATTGACCGTTCAATGTTTGTTTCACATGTTGAAAAACGTAAAAAAATAAAGTTAAAGAACTTTAAATAAGTTTTTATTTGAACGTTTTTATTACTTTATTACAACAACGTATTATGTGGTTAAATAGTTGTCAGTAAAATGTGCCAGTATTAATAAATATCAATACGAAATTACTCATCGTATTTATCCGCTAGTCATCCACGTAAAGTACGCTATCTCAGTATAAGTGTCTATACTGTCAAAGTGCTTCGCCAATGATAATGCCAGGCGTGGACCATTACTGTAGTGCAGTATTTTATATTGGAGTCAACTGAGTTAGTGCGGTCAAACGGTGACGGCAAGGTAGTGTCAGTCAGAGGTCAGAGAAGTCAGCATGCGAGTGACCATAGTGGACGCTGCATGCGGCTTTGGCTGACTGGTATAAAACATGCCGCTATCTATCTGTCTGTCTGCCAGACTATGGACTTTACATAGCCTAGTACTAGCATCTAATATATTATAGGGCTCAGTGCCTGGTCTGTCTGCGTGTTTTGTACCAGATGACACCGACTGGCGGTCGTTAGTCGCATCGCCCGCCGCCGTTCAATTGTCTCAAGATGACATCAATCAATCAAACTGAATCTGTTCTTCTAGCCGGGCCAAATGTCATCGCACCGGCAGTTAGCACGTGCTATTTTTAGACGTAATTGCGTGTAGACCTAAAATGAAACACAAAATAGTTGCGAAACTTTTGACATTTCGCGTTTAATAATATTTGCAACACCATTTACGATAAATGGAGCTGAAACGTGTCATAGTCTTCACGAGAGTTTGCAGTATAATCCCAACTGCAATCTTCAGGGCCGTCTGCCGTGGCATATGGATAAATTATGTTTGTTTGGTGGTATCTTATACGTGTTGTATATAGGCCTACCGCGGCGCCAGTCACTAGCTCAAGTGTCACTCATAATGGATATAGGGAAGTCTAGTAGATCATTGAGTCCTTCTCTCTCAGCTGATATGTCAGTCGCCCTCGAACTGTGCATGTCTGCCGCAGTCACGGGCGGACACAGAATTCTACGACTTCCATTCTGCGGCTTTCTAGTGCTGGGCAGTTGGCTGAAATTCATTAGATTTCACTTATCGACAGTTATACCGTAAGTCGTAAGCAAACGTAATAACTGGCTATAAACAAGGTCATTAATAAAAATTTAATATTATGAAACTGTTGCATGGATGCGACGTTTGTCTGCAGTTACGATTTAACACCATTGTGTACCATTGTCCGAATGACACAAACATACATCAAAGAATCAAAACTCAATAACCTTGAACTCTGAAGTTTGCAAGAGGACCTTATGTGTATTTAAAGTACTAAACATATAAATAAATACATAAATTTGTACGGTTATTTTTTTGCTACTGTGCGTGCGAATCAAAGCGAAAAGAAACCAACATGAGCAACCGATTCGAACCCAAAGTTAAACCCGTGATAAATTATGATCGCCCTTCTCTATAGTCAGTCCGTCACCTATGCTGAGGCTGAGCACAGGAGTAGCGATTCTTTCAATCCGTAACTGCAGCCGGTTCGACTGCCGCCTCTTGTTACATCTCTGACGAGATTATCGCAAGAGCTTTTATCGGCGTGTGCGCCTTACAGACATTCAGGCTGGCAGGCTGCAAAGTCTTTTCAATCTATCAACCAGCCAACCAACCTGTCGTGGAACTACAGTGAAATGAACCTTACCGGCCAAGCATTTATGTTTCTTTTACTTCGGACGAAGTGCCTAGCAACCAAAGTTTATTTTTTCTGCAATATACGATTTTACCTTTTGGGTGAGCTTTAGTGATGAAAGGCGTGTTTCAAAAATGACCCCAACAGCGTTTTAGCATTATGTTATGCCAGTCGAAATTTTGAAATCACAAGCACCGTCTATATTAATGATACAGAAAAGCTAACAAGATTTATGAGCAAAACCTGCCAATACATTCTGGTGGTACTGCTGTGACAATGACCTCAAAATTGATCGACACTAATTATAATGCATTTATTTTAATTACTCATCATTATCATCATTAAATCGCGATCGATATCAATAAATAAGGCCGTGGTTACATCAAAATAAAAATGCGGCACAAATCTGGCAAATACAATTTTAGCACGTTATTAATAAAAAAAAATTATAGACCGTAAACCGCATGCAGTTGCCGCGTACTAGTTTTAGTTTAAGAGATCAAAATAATGTCAAGATCACCAATACACCAAACGTCAAAATTTCAAGAAAATGACGATTATATTTCATGCGTAATCACGGCTTGTGCAGTGCCCTAACTTCCTGCCAACGCCGGAGATGCTTAGCATATCATGTGGACATATTTTCTCGTTTTATGACTTGTAACCATTACCTGTATATACGAAATTTACACACGGCACTAACGTGCTGACGAAATCCTAACTTGATATGTCATAGGGTCTACTAGCAAAAAACTAAAAAAGGAAAAAAACACCAAACGTCAATTCATTCGTTATTCATTTTACTCGTTTTTCACAACGACCTAACGTCAGCTGTACACAACTGCGCATATAGCTAATTAGAACGATTCTGACTTGAATAACTTGTATTTACTATAATCACTGTCAAGACTGGCAGAACTAAACGTCAAACGTTCGATTCATATCTACAGTTCATACTATAGCGCGCCAAACACGTGAATTATTAACAGATACTGCTTCAAAATACAAGACTTAGATACTCGTATAATACACATACTCTTCGCATAAGCAGTCAAAAACTCCAGTCAGTATTGGCAAATTGATACAAATATAAAAAACACTATGTACAACAGAGGACAACAGACTGAATTATTGATCGCCTCACTTCTGTGACTGCAAAGAAAACAACAAATCATTTTAGTTACAAAATATGACGCTTTTAAGTCGTGGGTGATATTATATCGAGATTTTCTGCTGCGAGTATACGTCAAATAAAAATATGATTTGCCCAATTAAGCTGAGAATTAAATTCCTTGGACTGTAAAAATACCCATGTGATGATTAATGTGCACGGATTTCAGATATGAAAATTTCAACTTTATACCAAATGCAAAAAACGTAAAACGTGATATCGCTTCATAGAAAATACGAGTATGAAAGCGACGTCATGTTTTCGAATGACAAAACAAAACTTAATAATATGTAAAGGGGAACAACTTGTCCAGAGTCAAGAGTGGCGAAACGAGCGCCAGGCTGCCCAGGCACCGACTGCAAACTAGCCCCAACCATTGCCGGACTTAATTTACAGTCAACACCTCAGAAACTCGGCAACTGAACGTTGAATGTAAGTGAGTGAGTAATTTACTATATAGTTTTTAACAGCACGTCAGCACACAAGATGCAATTTCGTGCATAGCGTGTCAGCACTTGACGCCGACGTTATTTCTTGTCTAAGGCAGAACGCGAAGCAACGATCGACGAGTGAGTTTAACAGATAACCGACTGGATCGGTGACTTGATGTCTGGTACCAGACGAAGCGCGTCAGTCATTGAGGACGTGAATAGAGCACCATCATCATCACACGTTGGACTTTGTAATTCATCGACACCTGATGACGGTCGACTACGTTCGTTGTCTGTCTCTTCCACCACGACTGGTTCAGCCACCTCACGCTGCTGTTCACCCGGCTGTAACGTCGACTGTGATGACCCCGGGGACCAAAGCAGACCGGCACGAGGGGATTTGGCGTTGTGTTGATGTTCGTTGTCGTTAATCGTCGTCGTCGTCTGGTAGCACGAATCGTTCATGCCGCAGGCGCGCACTACGAACCGCCTCAGCTCAAGCAGGTACGACTCACCGCTGACGTCACGTTCCGGAGGTGACGTCACCCTCGCTGCAGAGTGACCCACGCCGCCTCCCACCCCTACAGCCGCCGTTGCCGCGTCAATCTCATGCTTTTTGAGGTGACGGTCGAGGTTCGTCTGCTGACCGAAGCAGCGCTCACACAGCGGGCAGCTGAAAGGTCGCTCGCGGTTGTGAATGTTGCGCACATGACGCTGCAGGTTGGACGAGATGCTGAACGAGCGTTCACAGTAGCAGCACCGGTAAGGCTGCTCGCCCGTGTGGGTCCGAAGGTGACGAGTCAAGTTCGCCGAGCGAGGGAACATCTTGCCGCAAAACCGGCAACCGTAGCGATGAGGCGCGTGCTGCATGCGATGGCCTGCAGACATGGCGGCGGTCTGACGGCGCTCGTGCTTCTCAATGCCGCCGACCCCGAGCGTGTACGACTTCACCGGTCGTGATAGCAGCTCGCCGAGGCTAGACTGCTGCCGGAGCAGATCGACCGGTGACTGCAGGGCGGCATTTAGCATCTTACTGCAACCCGGCAACGTCGCCGTCTTGCGCAGCACGTGGAACGGGTCGTCGGCCACCGTCTTGTCCATCCAACCCCGCGGCGGCTGCTGCTGCTGCTGTAAACGCTCGTAGAACAACGAGCTCAAAAGTGTGGCCGGCGTCAGCGATATCGACGGCAGCACGAGAGATCGGTGGTCCAATTCAAACAGCGAGTTGACGCCCAGGGAGGTAGCGGCGTCCAAGTTTCCGTCGTCTGACGGCGGTCGATCGGCGGCGGCCGTCAAGAGTGATGTTTCCTCCGAGCTGTGGGACTCTACGTCGACGCTCGAAGTAGCCGACTCTCGCATGGCGCTTCGCGTCCTCAGGTCCAGAGGCTCATCCTGCAGCTGATCGTCATCGTTCATAATGTGCTCTGAGTCGTTGCACTCTGACGACGGCGTTCCCGTCTCCACCACGTCATCCACGTTCTCACTCGGACTCGCTGTCTTCTCGTCAGAGCTGCAGCAGTCGAGCAGACGACGGATGCCAAAGTCCGACGGTTGTCTGGGGGGCGTCAACTGACTCTTCTTCATCAGTTCCTCGTCAACGTAATGTTCGTCGCCTGCAGTGTCTCGCGGGTGGTCCACACAGTTGAACGCCGCCGGCTTTGACGTCATCAGCGGTGGAGGCAAGCTGGTAGCAGCAACTCCCCAGCGGCATGAAGTCACCAACAGAGTCGACTCATCCGCGGCATGCGTTTCTGCAGTCGTGGAGCAGTCTTTGGTGTGGTGGCTATGGCGCGACGAGGTTGCTGCCGCCGGCGTGGGGCGGACCAGAGTGGCATCACAGAAGCGTCGGTGCTTGGCGAGGGACGTGGTCGTTGCGAAGGTCTGCTCGCAGTCGGGGCAGCGGATGCGCTGTCGGCAGTCGGCGTGCATGCGTTTGTGTCGGCAGAGGTTCGAGAACTGTGTGTACGCCTTGTGACAGACGTCGCAGCGGAACGGCTTGACGCTGCTGTGGATGTGCTGGTGCTGCTTCAGACCGCTAGAGGTCGCGAATGACTTCCCGCAGCCTGGGCACTGGTGCTGACGATGTGCCCCTCCCGACACTGCACCTGATGACTGGTGGTGACCCTGCTGACCGTATGATGACCGCTGCAGCAGACACTCGCTGCAGTTAGCTCCACTACAACTGAGATGAAAATGATGATGATGTTGAGAATGATCACGCTGGTCCCCTTGTTCCACGCCGTCTTCGCCGGTCTCCTGCGCACAAGCAGGTCACAAACCTCTTATAGTCAGAAAAATGATTAAAATCAAGGAATGCGAAAAGATTTTATAATACGACGTATTATTCTTATGATAAGCGTACAAAGCCAATACTGCGCACCAAGTATTAAAGTTAGTTAAATTTAGAAGCAGATATGCATAGCGCCATAAATCTCAAACAGAGGCATAAGACACTAAGTAATACGTTCAATGAAGTATTAAAAAACTATGACGTGGAGAGTAAGGGCCTAACACTGGTGGCTTGGTATATGTAGTGTAATGGTAGAACGTTGGACTTGCGTCGTTCAACTCCCGCTGTCGGGACTCTATCAAAATAGTTACTACGAGGGTCATCCCAAAAGTTTTCAGCCTCGACATGTTATAGACAATAATATTTTCCACAATCTATACATCAGTGAAACGCACATCCTTGACGATTGACGAACTTTAGTGAGTCTGTTGCGGACATGATGTCATTGTAATTTATGACGTCGCAGAGCATAAATTAGAAGCGATTCACTGCGTCAACGCAAACAGCCTCAGATCATTCATCGTCGTGGATAGCGGACACCACCATAATGAAATTTTAGATTTCAAAACAGATAATAGTCATGGGGCTAAGGCAAGGTGTTCTTGGTGTACGAAGTCACAGTCACGAACAGCCGGCTGGGTAATTGTAGACTTTTGGACAGTTGGACTGGACTGCAATATGGAGCGGGATTTAGGGGAAAGCGCGTGGGGCTTACCTGACTCCTGGGCCCCCGCACACACCAGGGTCCCCATGTAACCGGTTAAATCTTGGTAAGTGTTTCTTCAACACAACAGAAATCATTATTGCCAAATTTTTAACAAGGCTGACTGATACCGTCAAATATTGACGTGGCATCGTAACTGACTGAAATGCTCTTATTTGCGATTAGCGCAGATTTAGGCTACTTTGTATTCACCAATTTAAATCAGAATTTCATAAGCGTATTTGTCAGGGTTTTAACAAAATCAGATGCCACGGGGCCCCGCTTTTACAAATCCAGCTACAGACTAAACAATTGTCATGCAACAGTGAGTCTGATTCTGTGCTGTTTGTGTTAGCGTTGCAAATCGTTTCGGTTTAGAGCTCTATAACGTCATAAATTACAATGACGTCATATCCACAACAGACTCATTAGAGTTCGTATAGAAAGTACGTTTCAATGATGTATAGATTGTAGAAAATATATTGTTGTCTAACATGTCGAGGCTGGAAACTTTTGGGATAACTCTCGTACTTTGATGGATGACTGTCCATGAAAAGTTACCTTTCTTAATTTAATTTTAATGTAACAAATTAACAGACTCTTTCGTTAACAATATTCTCTGCAAATGCATCAAACTTCTTCCCTTTAGACAATACGTCCGACATTTGTTTAAGTGCTTTTTCTATATGCCTATACCGACAGTCTATAAATGAGGCTCACCGAGACGCCGGTGGCACTGGAAGCTGGCGACGAACTGTTGAGTGATCTCTGACTTTCGTAATTCATTGATCTCGGCGTCGCGTCTTGAATCATCACATTCACAATTCACTCCTGCAGCATGGACAGACAGTCAAATATGCAGTGGGTCGTCGTCGGTTTATTATTAATAGCTCCATAACATCCAACTCGCTCATCATCATCATCATCAGCATCAGCAGCAGCAGTGTAGGCCTAATTACCAGCAAGTTGATAGTCCAATAGATAATTGCCACAAAAATGACTAAATACGGTTACGCAATCTAGTGTCATTATCATCGCCGCTGACAAGCACACGTGTATCCGGCTGTATAGCGGTAGGCCTACAGCTCGAGTTGATCTCTACTTCGTACAGTAAAATGTAAGCTATAGCCTATCCGTTGTAAGCGTCATACAAGATGGAATAAAAAATAATGTAAACTGAAAATACGCTTGGTGGCGTAACGGCAAGTTGTCGGATTTACGATCGCGAGGTCGTGGGTTCGACTTCCATTCGGGTCGCTATCAAGTGGTTACTTGGATGGGTGACTGTCTGCGGACAGGTAAAGCATCTCAGTATATATATAACTAACATCATGGTCAACTCAGCCTTCCATCCCCCGGGGTAGTCAAATCGAGTACCGGCCTGTCTGAGTAGAGTTAAGGCGTGACGCGTTTATCTGTGGCGTTGATCTGTGTGATCCAATATGGCAGGTGACGCTCCGTAGCTCTGCAATTAGTTTTCCATAAAAACTGTACACAATATTAAACTTTCCAAAAACTTTTGTCGAACATAACAGGCCTACCTATACAACCGTCGATAGGTAGATCGCATACTCATACAACACCCACAATTATAAAGTCGTACGGCAACTACAGAAAAAAGATAAGAAAAATTTAACGTTACTAAGTACACAATGACATTAGTATGAACTCCAGCTGAGTGCCAGCAAATAATGCACGGTAAAGCAGTTAAGAGTATTTCCCTAATTTCGACCAGATTGAAGTACATACACAGATAATACACTGCACATATGACAAATGCTGGCAAAGAACAGTTGATTTATTGTTGACAATATATTAAGTTCGAGCTTCATCTACTTGAGTTCTTGTGGATCTGTTATACAGCACGCTGCACAGCAAATCAAAGTAGTGGACTTTTAAACTTTATCACGCAAGGCTCTTGCATAATAAAGTTCAAACTTTACGCGCGAGAGAAAAACGACCGGCGACAGTTTGATGACGTCAAGAAATGAAGCGCTCGCACATCCGGGAGACATGAGCGTCCGACCGACCGACCTGTATAACTATTATTACATAACGTATCTATTTACGCCGAGCAATTAATTATCTCAGTCGTCGTCGTATTCTATTGGCGTCGATTACGTCTAAACGGTTCGACGACGAGCTGATCGAATTGCGTCCGCAGGGAGAATGCAGACGGCTTCAAGAGACAGACACACGCACGGCCTGCAGCCTGCGTCCAACGAAGCGGAAGAGTGGACTGGAAACTAGCGGGGCGGCACCCTGCCGATCACACATCTAGTCACCTACCGCGCAGTTCCACGAGTATAGGTCACGCACTACTGACTGTCAATACCGCGGCCATGACGATTGACGACGATGCTACTTTAACCGTTTAACTGCGAGGCGCTGTCTACACGCAAAACTGAAACGCAACTGATTTTGCTTCAGGCCGTTTTAGGCGCATGCAGGTTTTTAGTTTATACCTTCAGTTTGTTAGTTTTACTAACGGCAACTAACGGCACACCTTAGTTCACGCAATGCAAAACACTAAGAGCTGTCAACTATTTAGGCCTACATATTTCGATGCCAAAGCCTCAATCATATGGATGCTTTCGTCGCCGCAAAACTTGCTCAACATTTATGAAACGTCGTAGAGAATTTGATCTAAGGTAGGCCTATGTAACACGATGCGATTAAACGTGCGTCGAAAAACTGTAAGAAATTCCGTTTCTTTGCGTTATGCGCAAACGCCTTAGCCTACTTTTAACCGTTTCACATAGCCACGATCTTGTAAGCTGCAGATGTAATTTCAGTTAAGACCTATAAGTTAAGCTTTGTGATATATTTCGCATATACCGGCACTTCTATCTCATTCTAGTCTGTTTTGTTGTCTTTGCCATTAACGGTAAATAAAATTTCGCACGACAGATATAACTTAGCAAAAAAACTGCCAGCCATAAAATTAATTCTATCAGTCTATCAGTCCCAAATGATGCGTATCTAAAGGGTTAAGAGTTAACGAGCCACAGCTGCTGCGGTTGCTGTTGCTAATGACGTCGATGTTGCAGCTGCTGATAGGCGACAAGCAAAAAACGACGATCACCGAAAAGATCCTTCTCCAGTCGTGCATGCCTTCAAGAGCTGGTCGCACGTGCATTGAGAACCGCTCAAGTGTGACAGAAGAGTTGCCTACGGTTCCCATACGTCTATAGCAGGCACACATTTCAATCGCGTAGGCCACGTACTATTGTTTGTTATCAACTCGGATACAGCAACTACAGAACGATGAGCGACGAGCAGTCGCCGCGCAACTAACAAGAGCTGCTGCACAACAAGCGGACGAATAGACCTAGCAGAAAGAGACGCGACCCACGAGCAGATGTTTTATTGACACTACAATGAATACTGTAACAAAACTCGTTGTGTCAACCATGTCCTATTGTAAGCAGTCGTCCACGTACAATATCATACGTATGATAATGATCGGTGTGAGGCGTCATTCACCCACCAGGGGGCGTTGTCCTGTCACCCCAGGTCACCGAGGTCATCAACGCATTACTATATGCAGTAATCCAAGTCGTAACCCATCACGCTGCAATTCGCGAACTTTCGGACCTTTTCCTATTTTTTTCATTCTCCTTAGCTTTCGATACTTTTGCAGGCATTAATACTTGGCGGTTTGTCTGCAGGCCCAGTAGAAGAAATTTTCAGTTGGCCGAACACAACCAGAAGGATTTTTGTGTCATTTTATGCGCTTGCAGTATGCAAAGAACTTGCTGGTATGTATAGTGTAAGCTATAGAAAAACACTCTTACTCACTCACTCATTCACTGGTATGGACAGTCGTTCCGAAAATTCATCAGCAGTTGCCAAAACGTCAACAAACAATTAAAAAATAAAACGTCTTTAAATTTGAAAATAACACTTCTTCGATGAATATATACAAATTTTATTAGTTACCGTCTGAACCGTTGAGTCTATTCAAAAATATTAAAACGTACTTATGCACCTTTGCCAATAAAGCGACACAAATTGATTAGACAGACTGCAGTGCAGTTGATTTCTCGACTTAAATCACGAGTGCGTTCACGTGTGACCGGCGTTTGTTTATAGCGTTTATAGCGCATGAACAAAGGCCGATAAATAACATAGTATAATATGCACAATCTACTGATGCCCTGAATGCGGTAGGTCACCGTATACGGAGACAGAAATATAGGCCAGCTGTCACCTATGCCAATTATATTGTAGACATACATGCTGTGACATACACGCGATTTATAGCAATACTTCTAACGGCGTTTGATGTTTTGTACAGGTAGTCTTATAATCTGCAGACGACATGCTTTCGTCAAAAACGTTAAAACCGTGGGACCTCAGAATAACCGTTTCAGGCTGGCAACTTAAGTGTCGCGCCTATACGGCATCACGGGACTATAATTAACCAATTTTATAAACAGAAACATTTAGCCTAATGCCATTTATTTACCGACAGCAAGCTAGGCTAATTTTACTCGGGCTTAAAACACACATGTATCCAGACGTTGTCACACTCACATGCTCACACTGACATTCGACTAAGTAGACCTATAGAGGTATAAAAGTTGGTGTTAAAAAATGTAACTTCATTAAACGGATGAACGCCCCTATAACCTTCCCTTTCATTTTGACTTCAGTTCCCGTGCAGCTTTGAGAGGCAAACGCTCTGGAGATGGCAGCGCACAACCTATTATTATGCATATGTGCCATCAGTCTTTTTGTCTATATTTCTACATCGACTATGCAATTTGCGCAGCATATTATGTACTGCAAATAAAAAGCAAATTTTACACAAGACATCTTTCGGTTCGCGACAGGGCATGCGGCACTCCTATCTCCTGAATTAATAAAAATTTGTCCGCAGTTACTATGAATACATAGCCTAATGCTATTCCTTAATTCCTTCATGCGGACGGGTAAAAAGGCCGACAACCATATAGACAACAAATACCTAATATTATCTTCGGCTCAGGTAAAAATATGCACTCGCTGTGCAGATATATAGCCTATATACGACACGCTGGGTGTATATTAAAACGCGCTTAAAATAAACGAACGGTGCCGGGACGTGTTGGTAGCTGGGTGGCGATCCATGCAAGCAGACGCTCTGGTGAAGCTGAAAAACAAGTCGTGGATATAACAAGCGTGCTGCCCGAGTGCTGACAATTGCATGAAAAAACGCATCATTACACGATACAGGTCGATGGTCAAATTAACACACGACCGATGTCCGTGCCTTAGGCTCAAAGTCCACTTATACTTCGACCGCTTGTGGGCTTGTTAACAATTAAGCTGGATCGACTGTGGGCTTTCAATTTTTGGACATGCATGTCATGCTGCTGATGTAAACCTACAAACGATTGTACATAATATTTTTGGTACAGAGACTTTCAAATTGTTCTGGACTTGTTGGACAATTTGTTGTACAGCGTATATACTGTCAACAAATGTACACCAAATCAAAGTAGGCCTAAGTGGAATTTGAGCTTGACTATCTGTCAGGCTGTGTGTCTCACGATCGGACTAACCGACACTTGAATAAAGATTTTCACTCGACGGTGCATGGAACGAGCAATCTCGGTGCATCGACGGTTGATTTCATATCGGCTGGATATATATATGACAATGACAGTGTGCGGCGTCTCATGCAGGCAGCAGCTAATTATATGCTAGTGACATTACTGCACCACGCACTCTCAGCTGATGTCGTCTTTTCGTGACTTCTTCTCCTATACGCATCTCATAACCGTATGCTGTCCCTTCTATACTCTCAAAATGTCACGAGACGCGCCGTCTATAAGCGTCCTTCAAGTGACGTAGGGGAAGGGGGCTGCTGTTTTTAATTAGAATCGTGATTGTACCTTTATCGGCCTACATTGCGCGGGCCGCGATGGACGGAAGGATGAGCGTAGCGTTACGCATGTAAGAGCACGCATTCGGCGTTCGCTAGCGGCGCAATCTCTCCAGTCCATATCGTAAGATTTTTGATCTATGACTTATCATTTACACGAGTGTTAATGATTCTTTCATGCACGCAGTGACAAATTCATTATCATTTACATCGTTGTCTGTACGCGGTTTATCTGTATCTTCCGTCAATCTCGTTTACGTTTATACAGTTTATTTTCTTCTCCGTCTTTTGGGTAATGGACTATTTCCTTAACCATGCCTAATTGTTCACACTGACCAAAGTGTCTTTAAGCCTATTCTAGAACACGCGGGCGCAATTCCTGACGCCGAAACAAGAAATCGTACACCCATAAACTCAAATATCTTTAGCGTTCACAACACGACACCAATGTCACCAATGCATAAGATATAAAAAAACAGTACAAGAAAAAACCGGTTAGTTAAAAGCCAGTCCGTAAAGCCTTTTAAGTCAGACATGCATGGTACCAAAAACGAAAATATTGTCAAACTAGAAATACGTTCTGTGGAACGAGGTATCTGTCCCATTGCAGCCTAGCAGCTGCGTATAAGGGGGGTAGGTGCAAACAGGACGCAATTATCTTTCACGGGGGCCGAGTTGTAGTCAATTTTGTCCCAAATTTCGTTGCCATGGCAACAGGGGTCGGCAGGGGAAAAATTTAAATGACACCATCAAATAGCCCGGGCCCAAAAATAGGAGGTAGGTGCAAACAGAGTGCAACTATCTTTTATGGGGACCGAGTTACACCGCTGTGAGATCTCCATTGGCTGTAATGCAAAATTTTGCAACTTTTGAATGGTTGCTATGACAACAGGGGTTGATAGGGGTGAATTTAAATAACACCGTAAGATTGCACGACCCCGAAGATAGGGGGGAGGTAGGTGAACACAACGCGCAATTATTTTTGCGGGGACCGAGTTATACCGCTTTGACGTCCCCATAGGCCGTAATGCAAATTTTAAAAAAATTGGGGGTAAAATAGGGGAAGGAGTTATTAGATTTTTATCCCAAACAAACTCGATCTTATTTTTTCGGGCCCCTAATCACTGTGCAAAATTTCATCAAAGTCAAATCAAAATTGCAGCCATAGGAGTGTTTACAGACAGAGTGACAGAATGACATGTGATTTTAGAATCTGTCCCATGCTATGCTATAGCAATAGGACAGATAAAAATGCAATTGGTGTTCAAAGAAGTGCAGTGCAGCAAGTTGGATTGCCGACTTGCACTCCGCACAAACACAATGCAACTGCAATGCGATAAAGATCCTTGCATTGCAGTGTGTCATGCGAACCGCATCACGCCCTATGGACATCTCTACTCAACAAAAATGGTAGCAAATAATTACAACATAAGGGGCCTACCCTGCACAAAAGGACAATAGGCTCTACTTACGTGTTGGGGTGATAAAGCTGCGCGATCGCAAACTAGAAAAACGTTGAAAACAGGTGAATGACGGGAAAAGCTGAGCGGCCACTACACTGGTCTCTGCAGCAGCGCGACTGACTAACGGCACTCGGCGTCTATATCTCAGAAGCAGTCGCAGACAAACAGTCGAGTCACGTTGAAGTGGCTGTGCGGTGGCGCTGTTGCGTTGAGTGACGCATGCAGCGTCTAGCGCAGTCGACGGACGACCAATCGTCGGGGCGTGCACCGGCACACGCGCAACCAATAGCACGCCGACCCACGGACAGACACAACGTCAGACTGAGATCGGAACATCGGATCAACAGTTGACACACACTGTGACACTCACCGCTGACAAACGCTTCTGCTGATCATAGTCAAAAAAGTATCCCCTTGTGCGAAATTTTCACTTGGTTATAGAAATGCATCTAGTCAATAAAAGCGACCCTCCACTCTGAATCCGCCACGATTCGCTGATGTCCCTAATGTTTTGTCATTCGCGTACCTGTATGTAGTGCACTTTTTGCCTGGCTCTGTATTGGAGGAGTTTTTTTCAAAATCAAAGTCTTTTTGTGGCAGTGCTTGCTACCTCTCACGAGTCACACCGGTTTGACGCAGATTTTTGACGCGCTACAGCTATGCTGTTATTAAGCGCGTCTATGGCACCATTGTCGTCCGTCTGTGGATCACGGATTGTACTGTGGCTTAAAGGCGCGAGATAAGGCTTAGGTTGCTATTGATCGCATTTTGCCTTTCAAATTACATGGAAATCATCGACCTTGAATGACCTTGAGAGTCAGTATTACGACAGGAACTGTATAGGCTAGCGCGTTTTCCCTGGCGACAGCTAGACTTTCTTGTTCTGCAGTGCGACAGTTGTGTTTATTGGATCACAGTCACCCGCGTCGTTCTCCTTCTATCTTTGACCACACATGCAGTGCCTGCACTGTGCCTGACGGAGTGTCACGACCGCCCGTAAGCTCACGCATGCTGTTGAAACGTGTATCGTGTGTGTTTATCACACGCAGAACACACAGTCTAGACAGCGGTTTAGTATAAAACTAAAGGGTGCGGCAAAAAAGTATCCCCTTGTGCGAAATTTTCACTTGGTTATAAAAATGCATCTAGTCAATAAAAGCGACCCTCCACTCTGAATCCGCCACGATTCGCTGATGTCCCTAATATTTTGTCATTCGCGTACCTGTATGTGGTGCACTTTTTGCCTGGCTCTGTATTGGAGGCGTTTTTTTTCAAAATCAAAGTCTTTTGTAAAAAATACGAGTTTCCCGGATACATGCTGTTTTACGAAGCTTGAAATCATGCCATCTGCTCTGTGCTGCTTAGCTGCCAATCAGCCGAATCACAGGCTGAACGGTAGTTCAAGCTCTGTGTTAACGGCGACTTCTCTTTCTTATGGGAAAGCCAAAAATTCGACCCCCCACAGAATCAAAACCCCTGACCCGATTAAGATAAAATTTGGCACAGTTGATTATGTCGGCAAGGAAACCCGTCATGCAAAATTTTATGCAAATCCCCCCCAAGGGGGGCTTCCCGGCAAATGGGTGAAATATACGCAAAAATTTTTATAGCTATCCATATACCTTTTTTTCAGAAACTCACCTAAAGGT
>Ga0209367_1005580_pt1 | contig 17440 bp, 11 predicted proteins | sample WorMetLIZISLAND2_FD_187412 | JGI IMG/M metagenome (GOLD analysis project Ga0209367, IMG submission 187412) | Marine gutless worms symbiont microbial communities from Max Planck institute for Marine Microbiology, Germany - Olavius geniculatus... ... | reverse complement strand
CTCTACCCCACCTACGGCGCCTCGACCCTACGTCTTGACGCCTTCGGCGTCTTCCGTCCCCCCTATTGGAAAATTCTGGATCCGCCACTGCTGTTGCAGTGCGAGCACTTCTCATTTGTAATCGTGCTAGGCCTATCAAGCGTCAGTATTAAAGGTAGGCCTACCCCTACCGCCTACAGCGTTTATTTGAGTGTTGACTGAGTGGCGCCGACTCGCGCCGCCTCCGCCGCCGGTAAATGTTGGCGCCGGCGCCAGCCGGATTTTCGACGGCGCGCCGACTCAAGCCTGCTCGCCAGCCGAATTTTACTGCAGCCGGCCGGAAACAGGTCGGCGGCGCGGCTGAGGGGTCTACTAAGACGCGCTGAAAGCATAGCTGCTTTCGCGCGTAAAAAGCAGTTAAAAGCTTACCGTCAACGTTGGTGAAAGCAGCGTCGATGTTGGGCGGCACCCCGCGGAACACGTTGCTGATCTCCTGTGGGTAGTAACGGTCAACGGCCATGCGACCGCCGGGTCTGTCCTCCTGGAGTCTCCAGTACTCGTATCCACTGAACAGATAGACTCGCCGGTTGAGACTGCCCAGCCCTACCGCCGCAGCGTCAACGCGCGATACCAACGACGCAATGCCGAGCGCCGTCAACGGCTGACCGGACTCCGGGAACCTGGCCGCCAGCTCGTGACCTTCGAACTCCCAGAATCTGCTGCCTAGCAGTGCAGAAAAAAACACAACCCGCTGGTAGGGTTAATATACTATTTGACCCAATTGTTAGAGGATGCATTACAATACTGCGATTCCTACGGACAGTCAAGAATAAATTGATACTAAACAGCGCCCTAGCCAAAAATATGAATTGGGAAGCTCTACTCTTTTCCCGTTTCCATTTTCCTCTCCTTCCCGTTTTTCGCTTTTTTCCATCCTTCATTTCCCTACACTTCTTTCCCTCCCTTTTTCCATTTCCCGTCACTTCCGCTTGGGGTATTACCCCGAAGAAGTGTTTTTACAAATAAATGTGCCCGTACGTGAGTTTTAGAGCATTCCGGAGTCGCCGAGTCGGACAACAAACTCAACACCTTCATGAGCCAGATTTTTTAGCGAAACTTTTGAATTTCAATTAAGAGACGTGAGCCGCCTGCTTTCTTTGTGTAGGCATACGCTACTGATCCTGCATGGCGGAGGTCTGAGCTTTCCGGGTGCTTTCTAATTGACGTTACGTCTGTAGAAAGCTATGCCCCCACGTGAAAATGTGGTCAGTCCCTGACGTCGTCTTCCGACAGCGTCTGCGTTCGGCAAGCAGTCACCAACTTTCCGTGCCACGTCATCGGCTCAGCACCTACGGCCGTCGGGCGTTTTCTGTTGCCGGAACAACTGTCTGGAACTTACTGCCTGATGACCTATGTGACCCGGAACGTTCTGCAGACTTTTTCAGACAGTCGCTAAAGACGTTTTTTGTTTGCACATACTAGTGTGTACAGCGCATTAGAGGTTTTTAATTATAATGCGCTATATAAATTTACATTTGACATTTGATATATAGGCTTACGGTAGTAGGCTAAGAAGGCCTATAACGAAATCAGACGACAGCATTCGTGACTCAACTCCATCTGCAACGCAAGTCGCTCAACACGAATTATGTATGATAATTGAATAAATATACATAGGCCTAATTGGTTCAATAAAAAGTAGCCTAAACGTCTAAGTTTTGTTCTTATTGCATCAATATCGTCTATATCTATCTTTAAAATTATTTTACCGATACGCTGACACTTTGCCGGCAATTTGCAATTAAGTGATCATGACAGATCCCATTGCGCCTCGAACGTGTCGCTACTCTACCTTGTGAAATAATTAGTTTCACAATTGGTGAGTTACAAGGTGACTTCGGTAAACCCCATTATATTCTGAAGCTGTCTAATTATTTCACAAAGCGTTTGGAATGTGACAGAGCTTTAGTGTTATTTGAAGCGTACCAATGGCGTGACTGACGTAACGTGATGTAATTTTTATTAAAAAAAGCGGTAGCCAAGGTATGAATTTGTTGATGCACAGAAGTTAAGGATTACTTTTTATGGAATACCCCGTAAGCAAAGATAAAGAGAAGGAGTTATGAGGACCTCTAAATATGACGACCACTCCGTCTCCAGGGCGCTCAAAAATGGCGTCGATGACGTCAAGTTGCCATGGTAACCTCCACATGGTCGAGATTGCTATTGGTTCAGACTGCTTGAGAAATCCGCGCGTGCTCATTCGCCACGCCCACTGCAACATCAGCAACAGAATAACTTTGCTGACTGTGTAATGGTAAAGTTTAAATTTTTAAATAGTGATTTGTGTTGTTTTATATCTACAACCACGATGTCACCTTTACACTGTATATAAACCGAACACTTTTTTAAACATAAATCTACTATATAGTCTATACTTTAAGGTGCGTACAGAGCGACGTAACTGATGAGTAAATACTGATCTGAAAAAGTTTAGTTTTTTTCAAGCAGTGCAAACTCGCTTGTTATTGGTTGACGCGTACGTGCGCGTAGTCACGTATATACAGTCACCGACGTCGTTAGACGGTGCCTACTATAATGCATTACAGTTTGTGAAAAAGTAAACCATGTCAGTTCAGTTCAGTTACGTTGAGTCGCTCTGTGCGCGTTTTTACGAAGCTTTCTTGGTAATGCGACTTTAACCAAAAACTTGACGATTTAATTGGGTGAGTGGACGTCATAGGCCTATCGTACCGGTCCTTTGAAGGCAAACACCTCTCCTCTGATGGTAGTAATGGCATCAGGTTTACATATCAACCAGGTTCTCGGCAGAGACGTCGTGGACGGCGCTTGAGGTATGACTACTGGTGGTCGTGTTGACGAACCTTTCTCACCTACACCGAACAAAGTGACAGACGAACGTATAGATAACAACGTATGCCATATACTGTACAGTGTACACTGTGTCCGGAAAAAAGTAACCCCCTAGACATCGTACAATAAAAATGTCAAACCTGAACGGATCTGTGTAAAATTTCGTACACTCAATCCCCAATAAATTGCTGAAGCGATTTGGTCCTACCAAATTTTGTTCAAAAATATTTATTAGCGGAGTTAGTAATTAGGCACTAGGCAAAAGGTTAAACAAATTAGGACTAATGTTTTTGTTCAACGTTTTTTTCAATTTTTTTTTATTCTTATCACGTTTCTGACGTTTTTAATTTTTTTTTCGGAACGGTTCTTTACATATACGTATGCTATTGTGCTATAGGCCTACTGACCGTAGAGAGACTGGATGGCGGCGATGTCGTCCGAGTGCAGCGTCATGACCGGGTTGTACTGGTCGTACCAGGCGTACATGAGTGATCCGCGGACATTGGAGTGACTGATTCCGAGCGCATGCCCGATCTCATGCGCCGCCACAGATAGCAGGTTCGTACCTGTACACCCGTACATATACACACAAATGTTAGAATAAAAGGTTAAAGGTTGCGTAGAGTTTTTTATGGAAAACTTATATCAAAGCCACGGAGCGTCACCTGCCGTATGTGATCACACTGTGTTACCTGCCACCCGACACAGGTGAACGCGCCCCGCCTTAATCCGGCTTAACCTCAGCCAGACAGGACAGGCCGGTACTCGATTTGCCTACCCCGAAGTGATGAAAGGCTGAGTTGACCTTAGTGTTGGTTGGGGTTCACGGTCGTTCAAGATTACCGGTGTTGGTACCACTGGATAGCTCGTCAGCAGCGCTTGTTACGACGTAAGTAGTAAGTAGCAAGTCTTTGCCTAACTACAACCGTCTTCACGCTAAAAGAGTAAATAAAAATAAAATAGCGACCCGTCTTTAATTTCTTCGTTTGAAGTGAATGTTCTCGCCCAACGGTAGGAAATTCAGTCGCAAGAAACTAGAGTCGGCGCTATCATACAGTGGAAGCACACGGGCTATATTTTATCTGGGACCTATCGTATCGGGACGTGACAGACGACAGGACGGACAGACAGACGGACGTAATTACTTTTTATCTAGAATGCTTTCTAAAGACGCACTTATTAGCTTATTATCAATCAGTGTATTGCACGCCATATTTAATTAATTTTAATGTCTTCTTAAATTTTTAATTGTACATTTGATGCGACCGTGCCTCCACTCTGCAACCCAAACATTATTATAGGCTATTGTAATGATTTGTATTGTACAATTCGTCACAGTTTTTGTTTTTTGTAAGTGTATAGCTTATGTAACTTCGTAGCGGTCTGACTGCGTTTGCATTAAACGAGTAGGCCTATTTTATTCAATTCTATACGATTGCTAGTACGTGCGTTATTCCAAGCCCGACAGACAAAGGGACAGACCTTCCCGTGAGTCGACGCTGGTGGTCCAGGGTTCGTCGTCGTCGAAATGCACGTCACCGCCACGTCCTGTGCCAGGTGGAAACGCGTGAGCCAACACGTGCCCTTCATCATACACGACACATAGAGCATACGATTGAAAGCGTACACACCGACGTAACTGAACTGAATTGAACCGAACTGACATGGTTTGGTTTTTAAAAAAACTGGCGAATAGGCAAACAGTAATGCATTACAGTAGGCACCGTATAACGGCGTCGGTGGCCTACGTGACTAAGCTTACGTACGCGTCAACCAATGCCCCGTGGGCTCGCCTTGCTTACCCAGTGGTCGGTTCGTCAAAAACTAAACCGTGTCAGTTCAGTTCGGTTACGTCGCTCTGTATGCGCCTTAACGCTATCACCATCACGTGGTATAAGCCTAGCAGCGCACGGCAGGGGCGTCCATCCCCCTCAGCGCCAGGAGACAATCTTCCCCCAACTCTGACGCCCTCCCCTTTCCCCTTTTCCCCTTAATTTTTTGTCCTTTTCGTTCTCTTCTTTTTCGTTGCCGTTCCCCCTTTTTTTTCTTAGTGGTGTAGCCAGAAACGTATATACTGGGAACCTCGTCTCTTTTTTGTCTCTTTTTCCCCACAACTCTTTCGACCCTTTTTGTTTTTCTGTTTTTTCTCTTTTCCCTTTTCCTGTTTTCTTTTCTTCCCTCCTTTACCTTAGAAGTAAGATCCCCAAATACAGTTAGGGGATCTGGAAAGCGCTGTGAGCTCCCTCAGTGGGGTTCGGGGCAAAGCACCAACCGAAATCGAATCTGGTGCATTTTAACTTTAAAAGACGTGATCTGGTGGCAATATTTTTTATTATTTTTCAGAGAATATACTGACCCATTTTGCAAATTTAGTGCAATTTAAACCATAAATGTTTAAAAAAACTTTTTTCACCTTTTTCATTTTTGCCACGTTTTTACGTTCTTAACTTTTTTATTTTTTAAAACGTTTATTGAAAATTTTATCAGTCACTTCGAAAAGCACATTTGAGACCACAGAAACGGACAGTACATGGTGGTACTTTACTTAATTGGTCTAGGAATACTTGGTCTTATGACCCACGCTGGAAGCAGTGTTTGAATTGCCGGGGGACTGGGGGGTTGAACCCCCCAACTGTTTTCTCAAGTCCCCTAACACATTGTCAAATTATGTACAGGGGGTTAGCTATATACTATATACATACGATTTACGTCACAAATTTGGTCAGTCTCCAACCGCCGAAAAGTTCAACCCCCAGCTAATTTTTCACAATTCAAACACTGGCGGGAAGTAAAATTTAATAAAGATTTCTTTGTCTCTAATTTCAGTTATACTGCACCTACAATATTTGGCATTGAACATGAAGAGATTGAATAAACTAGGGCTAATGTTTTTATTCAACGTTTTTAAACGTTTTTTTAAATTATGTGCGTTTTTTTACGTTTTTAACGGTTTTTAACTTTTTCAAACGTTTTCTACATCTATGGTTAAAATGTAAAATGCACGCTTATGTGCTATCTGGAGGATTGGGAGGCTAAATCCCCTCACCCTTGTCTACGCCACTGCCCTTTCCTTTCCTTTCCCTTCCTTTTCTTTATTTTGTCCATTCCTCTTGAAAGTAGGATCTCGAATCCAGCTAGGGGATCTGGGGGAGCGCTGTAAGCTCCCCGAGTGGGGTCTGGGGCGGAGCCGCAGTCGAAATTGAATTTGGTGCATTTTAGCGTCAAATACGACATCTGGTGGGAACAAATGTACTTATTTTGTAAAGAATTAACTGACCAAATTCAGTGCAGTTTAAGCAATAAAAGCAAAAAAGCATGGCGGCACCACAAATTTAAAAATGGGGCTACAAGTAATCTACGAGCGAAGCGAGCAAAAAAAAATTGGAGCATTGCAGAATGGTCGCATTTTGTGTTATGCGTATTTTGGTATTTTAGGCAGTTTGCCTTCGAAAAAAATCTTCCCCCCAGTTTTCAATTTTTTACTTTCCCGCAACTTTTTCCAGGAGGCATTTGCCTCCACCGGTCAATGGAGCGGACGCCCCTGGCGCACGGTGCATTTCTCGATCCTCGTTACAAGGGGGGGGGTTCTGAGCTCTTCATTGAAACCCATCTCAGAACGAGTTCCTAACTTCAAAACAAAAAGGCGCAGACACCAAAATCGGTGCTACAGGATTAATCAATGTGCCAATTTTCAGCTCAACAAGTTCATAGTGCGACGTCAACCGACGCATATGTCACGCAAATGTCTATTCATTCACGGCCGACGAATAGCGCTGGCGTTAAAACTCGATGAGAACGACGTAACTGAACTGAATCGAACTGAACTGAACTGACATGATTAACTTTTTAACGAACTGACAATGGGCATACAGTAAATGTAATGCATTACAGTAGACACCGTCTAGCGGAGTCAGTGACCTACGTGACTACGCTCACGTACGCACCAACCAATAGCTAATGGGTTCGCCATGTTTGAACATTGGTCAGTTAGTCAAATACTAAAGCGTGTCAGTTCAGTTTAGTTCAGCTCAGATGAATCGCTTTGTAGGCGCCTTTATGAGTGCAGTGAGCACTAGACGGACGACCGCATACACGTCGATGCATGGCCTGGCGACATCTGTAATTCTATTATCACTGTGGTCACGCGGCTTATATACATTATGATATCATACATAATATATCACGTCTAGAACTCCAGCAGTATCATCAGCAGTATGGAGGCTTATCACGAGACAAATCACTGACAATCGTTAGGCTATAAACTAATATCAAGCTCGTGTGTCATGACGCCACGTGACGGATGTGACACACGCGCCACTTCCTGCTGATATTTGACCACGGCTGTTTCCAGTCCGCCATCGTAATGGGCCCATCAGGTTAGCCCTTTGCACTTTCAACTCCCCCCCCCCGGCTATCTGTGTCGGCAGCACGGCGCGTTCTTATCAACTTATCGTGTCATGTGATGCTGACCGACGACAAAATCGACAAACTTGTGCATCACGGAAGTAAAACATTTAAATTTCTACGGTTCAGGCTAATTTGGTTTTGCGCAAATTCCATTACGCTGACGGTGAAAGTCACAGACGCAAACTATAAAACTGGGATGTCACGGGAATGGTTCGGGCTTTCGGTTGCGACAAAGTCCGTGACAAGTCCGCGACAAATCCGTTTGTGTCGCTTCGATGGAATTTAGTTCGTGACTAGGCATGCGAAAAGTCCGCGGACTTTGTGGCAAAGACGATCTTTCTCGCGCACCAAAAATGGGCATCGATGCCCACTGGACAATTCCCTTCCAATTCTTTTGAATGTAAGGGTTGTAAGTCAACATTCAGGAGCCCTTGACCGATTGTCATGTTGCCGTACTGTCGTCGCAATCTGTTCTCTGAAGCCCTGATGAGTTGTGCTGGGCTCACTTTGTCCTTTCATGATTCCCCAAGCTGTCCAGATAGGCCTACTTCATTTTCTGACGCACCTTGTTCTCCTTCTGTCAATTCTTGCCTCATCACCAAATTTTCTATACCACGTTATCTCAACACGTGCCCCAGGAAACGTAACGTATTCTTTTCATTAGTGCACGATATACTCTTGCCTCTTTAAATACTTTCCCGTTACTTTTCTTCTCTGTCCATGATAACTTTAGCATCCTCTGTAAGAATCAAATTTCACGGCCATCAACCTGTCCCTTGACCGAGGCTGTTCAAAGTTCGCGAAATCGCTGCGAATCCAAGACATTAACACGAATTCCGCGGTGGGAACCAGAACCCCACATATTTGTTTCTTTTTAATTTTTTTCGCATAGGCAAGCCCCTTTTACTCAGAAAACGCCAAATGAAGGGTCCAAACGAAACGTGGACAAGTTCATTTTTAAAGGGTACAACGGAAAAGTAATCTAAGTCTATATTAATATTAAGTTTTTTGAACTAAGTCGTCGTAAATCAACATTTGTCCATAAAATGTCATGATCCACTAATTCTGTTATATATGGACTGTCTGTATTGAGGTTGTGAGCTGCAATTTTTCTTTTTTTCCTTTTATTTCTCTTATTTTTCTGTATAGTCGTTGTATCATTTTCTGTCTGTCTGTCTGTCTGGTTGCTGCCGGTGTGGCGAACAAAGATTTATATATGGCACTTAGTCCATTTTTTGTTTAAACTTTAAACCCTTCAAATGTGAAACAGAAAAATTATTATGATGTGTATTGATAATACTGTTTGGTATTACGATTTGATACTGTAGACTATAATGATCAGTGATGACATCTTGATGACAGCGATGACAATCTTTTTCGTAACGTTATAAACAATAAAAATCACGTTCTGCATAAACTATTACCCGAAAGAACTACGCATAACTACAACCTTAGGCAAAGACGGCGTGATCTAACGTTGCATGTTAAAACAGATGATAAAACCTTTTTATCCAGGATGCTTTTAAAGACATTTATTAACATTATTATTTACCACACTTATTTTACTACACTTTGTATTTTATTTTAATATTTGTTAGATTTTTAACTCCACATTCTATTCCATTGTATTGTATTGTATTGTGATCATTGTGTTATTATTACCCTGGCCGTCGAAAGGTGATCCGTCGTTGTGGTAGCCTGCGGCGAATTTGATGTCAATATCAGCTGACTCTGAGTCATCGGCGAGTTCACGGAACGTCAATGAAGAGACTTCACTCCACATCTGAAACGCCGCCATCAGCTGCCCGTACGTCTCCGTGCTGTCCATTCCACGCGCGCTGTTCAGTATCCTACCATGCACAGAACACATTCAGACGCGTACACAGCAACGTAATACCCTGTTTACACCAGAAAGCACACATGAAACACACGTTATCAAGCCAACTCTTAAGAGTGCATGACGTACGCTCTAAGTTTGCTCCAAGTTTGCTCTAAGGTTGCTCTAAGCGTGCTTCATGTGTGCTCCTCGTGTAAACGGGGTATAAATGAACTGAATTGAACTAAACTGACGCGGTAGCGTTTTTTACGAACTGAACAATGGGTGAGCAGGGCAAGCCCATCGGTCATTGGTTGACGCGTACATGCGCGTAGTCACCGACGCCGTTAGACGGTGCCTTTCGTATTGGATTACTGCTTGCCCATTGGCCAGTTCGTCAAAAACTAAACCGCGTCAGTTCAGTTCAGTTATGTCGCTCTGTACCCGCCTTTACATACCATTGAACCAGCGCGGTGTATCACCTTTCGCGCTGTGGTGCAGGTGCAATGGTTAGTGTATCGGACTCACGATCGCCAGGTCGCTGGTTCAGACTTTCCAGCGGCCGCTCCATTGCCAGGTAACAACTCTGGACAAGTTGTGAGTGTTATTCGTACACAAATGCCGCGCTGCGGAAATAACGGCAGCGACAGCGGGAGAGTTGGGCCCTAGCTATTATACTCAGGCGTCACCGAATCGAGCGCGTCGTCCGCATGCACGGCAGTTAAGCGGGTGAGTGGGCCGGTTTTACCTCATTCACGTAGGTTGTGATGAGCAGCGACCTCACATCCCAACACCACAGAACGAGGTCAAACCAGCCGCTACTTACTTCATACTGCCGGCAGCCGTCACAGACCGGACCTAACGCCAGCAGCCAAGCCTGCCTACAAGGTGCCTACAACCTATACTCAACGTTGAAGTCCGACGAGCGTGAATTAAGAGGATGGCCGCCGAAGAATAAGCCTAGAACAGATTACTTTTCTTCTTCTTTTTTTCTGGATACGCGCCAACTTCAGTATGTTCAAGACTCTGGCACGAACGCCCTACAACTGCCTGGCAAAACTGTTTGAAAGTCCAACCGATGGACGACATCACAACGATCACAGGCTTCCTTTCCTACATTCCGTTGCCGTCAATCGAAGTGGATAATTACACCAAAATGTTTTTGCTTAATAAACACGCAGTCGGCTCGAGTTGGGTAGCGAAAAGCTACAACGCAGTCGGAAGACTCGATAGATGCTGTAGGATCGTTCGTTCTGGACTTATATAGAGCAGCATGCTATAGCTGCTACTGCAGCTGCGCGCGCCGCCTGCCGGGACGCTATGCTGTTGAGCCAGGGAGTGAGCGGATATCAAGAGATAACACGTCAGCGTCAGATCGGATACAGTTGCAATGCTGCTTGCTGATTGCGCTACAACAGCAAGCTGATCGAGATACATTTCATGGTATAGTGCAGGCCTGACCTAGTCGTCGAATGCACACTGCACAGGACTGTTGCAAATGTAGGTTCACACAACATCGTTCCAGTTTCGTATTGTGGCTTCTATTCCCCAAATATGGTATCAAAATCAGGCGCAAGTTCCTCGCACATTTGTGCTCAAGCCTCATCCTCCTTTTCGGGCTCCTTTTCCTCCCTGTCTCCCCCTCCATCTGCTCCCTTTTCTGTTTTTTTCTCCTACTTCCCTTCCCTATGCTTTATCCCCCTCCCTTCCGCGTTTTTCTTTCCCCTTTTCTTTGCCCAGTGAAAAATGGGGGGCAAGTTTTGATCTACACTCTTAACAAAACTTTTCCCTTTATTTTACACTACACCCAAGCTGCGCCCACTAGGTCTGTTTTTACGCATGCAGAACTCTCCGTTTTTCTTCTAATGAAAGCTGTAACCATTGCCTGCAGTAGGCATACTCATTACACTTACGCGCGAAGGGATGGCCAGGCTGAGTTCGTCGTACAGCAACTTCGATGTGACCAACGACGTTTAATACCACTTCATCCAAGCCGTAATCTGATCAAGCAAATACTAGCAGGTTTCATATGACCTGCAGCGCGTGTGGTAACAAATTGACTGTCCTGTGATTTATGAACTGCGACGTTTTAATTCGGTCGTGCGGTATAGCGTTACATACAAGTTATCAACTGGACATCTGCTGCTGCGGTCGGTAGCACGATTTTAGCATCAATATCAGCTGCGAACAGATGATGTAATCTGACGCACGTGCTGACTGAATGATAAACCGACTACCTGCACTGTGCACTAATGCAGGATGCAGCGGAAGCATTGTTTTACCGAGACACTCGGTTAACTCGTCTTGTCTCACTCCCTGCATAGCGTTAATTGACTGCCACCGGTGGCTGAAATTTCGCTCGATATATCCATTAATTTATTTCCTCAGATTCAGTCACTTTTCAACGCACTTAGCCCCAAGACGAGTGAAAGCAAATCCGCAAACTGCATGCAACGCGGCGGACTTGATGAATCGTGAGATAAAAATAAATTAACGAAAGGAAAATTTACTTATGCTGGCATACCGGTACGTTCCTTCACAAAAAGTGTTGAAATAATGTGAACCCGTTATAACTAAACAAGTAAGTTGATAAGTTAGTAATTTATAAAAAAAAATAATATTTGTATAAAAACTGAATCGCCTCAGATTCATTAAGGCCTATTAATTAATTATGCCTTTGATTATCTTAAGCTTTACAAAAAGCCGCGCCTGGTGAACAAAAATTTGATTAATTGCCTGGCATAATTATAAGGCTGCACAGGCACAGAAATACTGGTATACAAGTACTTATAGCTAATGTAGTACACATGTTTCGTATAGCTGATGTTTTGCCAACACGGCGCTGTCAGACTGTCCGTCCGGGTTTAGCGTCTATTTCCCACTGGAGTCAACCACGCACACAATCAATGATTAGCAGCCATAAGAGACAATAATTATTTATTATTGAGCACCTGCTTACCTATCCCGGCGGGCCTGCGTACAGCTCTGTCCCCGGGTACCTTAGGCATATTATAGCGCTATGTATTCGGACGCTACGCTACTCTGCGGACATAAAACTGCGGACTTTTCACGGCATACAAACTTAACGCTATAGGACGAATTACTAAGGCTGAACGCTGAACCAAAACAAGATCATGTTCAAACGAACGTGGAGTCTGTCCAATGCTTCTCGATAGCTTACAGTAGAGTCCGTATAAATAAAATTATTGAGCTGCGTAGAAAAGTGGTGAATTTTTTTAAAATATTTAATTTCAAATTGTACAGCAAGAATGTTATTGTCAAAGATTTTCGGACTATGGTCTGGAGCTTGTGGAATCACGTGACGTCAACCGTCAGGTGAACGTTGGACATGCAAAATGCGGCCTCCTTTTGGTGGTCCATTGTGACCATGAGTCTATCTTGCACTGTTATGGCGCTTCAAACGTTGGACGCATGCACGCACGGACGCTCAGATGATTATCTGTCCAATGCAATGCAAAGCATTGGACAGAGTATAAAATCACCTTTGAGTCCGTGCGTCCTACATTTCTTAAGCTATCTTCCTTCCACCTTCCCTTTTCCTTCCCTTTTCTCTTCCCCTTCTCCATCCCCTTTTACTTCCCCTTTCTCTTTTCCTTGCTATTTCCTCTTTTTTTCTTTCCCTTCCCCTTTTCCCTTCCTCTTTTCCTTCCCCTATCCCTTCCCCTTTTCCTTCTCTTTCCCCTTTCCTTTACCCTTCCCCTTTCCCTTTTTCTTCCCCTTCCCCTTTCCCTTCCTCTTCCCTTTACCTTCCATTGCTTTTCCTTCCCCATTTCCCTTTGTTTTTTCCACTTTTTTCCCTTTCCTTCCCCTCCCCTTCCTTTTTCTCTTTCCATTTTTCCATCTTTCTTTCTGTGTCTAGGTTCGTGCGTCCAATATTTGACGCGCCATATCTCCATAACGGTGCAAGATAGACGCATTGTCAATATGGACCACCCATAGAAACTTGGCCTCCTGGAGTCGAAGGTCAAAAGCGTGACCCCATTATCTTTATGGCGCCATATCTCCATAACGGTGCAAAATAAACGCATGGTGACGATAGACCATTTAGGCCTATGGTCTATCGAATGGCCTCGTGACTTACAATGTCTATTGTTTAGTTAAAATAATAGAGAAGGATGAAAGAATCATTGCTGCTGTTCAATTTGAAATTAAACTGTTTGATTTTTCTACCGGTCTAAACGGTCACTGATTATATTTATACGAATATATACTGTAAACTATCGAATCGCATTGGGCAGACTCATGTTCGTATGAACATTATCTTGTTTTATACTCTGTCCATTGGGCATACAAAAAAAGTTAAGAAAAAGCATTGACGTCGGTACGACATGTATGTGGCCGTCCGCCTGGTTGCCGGGGGTCGCAGGCGCTGACAGTGAACTGGGCGTAACGACGTTAGTCTTAGTATGTATTGGGCGCTAACGCGCGTGAGCCGAACGGCCGGCTATCGCGCGATCCGCCAACCGCAAGTGAACTGGTACTCGAGATCCAGGCGCCATTTTGTAGGGGTTTTTGACGTTCAGTGCTGACTTTTGATTTTTTGACGTGCAAATTGGCATTCTGGTTGCGATCTTGCCCTAAGAAAGGTTCGCGCAATTTTTTCCGATCAGAATAAACGACAGATCGCGGTGACACACTGTAAAAGTAAGAAAAGATGTCACGCCTCTACTGGGGTGTAGGCGGGGTGCTCATCTCCCTTTCTTAGGCCGTTGAACCCGTAAGTGGATAAACTACTGAGTCCGTGAGGCACGACCAGTGCGACGCCAGACTTACGGTTAGGCCTACCTTCCCAGCCGCTGAGAGTCTTGCTGAACTGGCTTGATCGGTGCACATGTCTGTACAACTTCACAGACTGTAAGCCTATCTAGAATGTAATATGTAAATCGTATACCGGTAGGTGAGTTGGCTGTTGGGCCACTGTCCATGGTTGAGCGTGAAGCTTTCTGGGCCGGCAGAACGCCTCAGAGCCTGTGCTGACGTGTCCTGGACTCCACAGCGAGGTGTCCGCATCAGCCGCTCCGTAGCACCGTCGAAGATCCCAGTCTCTCTCAGTCCGGCCTTCCTCTGTAGTTCCCTGACGGCATCTTGCACCTCTTGCAGACTTCTCTGTTGCTGTGTCTCCATGTCCGACAGAGCAAGGTACCCGAACTGCATCAGGTAGCGCTACAGTCGTCATATTATACACACCTGTGCACTATTCAATTGCTGTTTTTGCTGTCGCGCTATATGACAGCACTCTTTGTTACTGAGGCACCGCAGATTCTGTCCGTCTGTCTGTCCGTCCGCCGTCATACTGTTGTATTGTGTGAAAACGGTGCTAGCTAAGATCAAGAAATCTACACGATGGGCTGCCTCAAAGTCTGTAGTTTTTCGAGACAAAATTTTGCCCCTGGGTGCGGGGGTTCCCCTCGAACGAAGGCGTCAAAGAGAGATACCCCCTAAAAAGACGTTATTTTGCCGTTATTGGTTCGCATAGTGTGAAAATGACTGCATATAGGCCTAGGTACAGACATGCTGCTTATCATGACAAGCACTGGTGACAGGCTTTTAAGATTTGTCAACATCGATAAGCTTGTGAACGACCTTGAGCCCCCTAAAACGGTTTTTAGTGAATTTTTCGCAATTTTTGGATGCAGCGCACATTTCAACACTGCAGCACAAATTGCGATGCAATGTCTGGAGATAGACCAGATAACCTACGTATGAATTTTTAGCATTAAACGTAAATTTTAGCAGTCCAAGTCTCGACCCCTAGGTTTAAGGAGGCCGGCGCAGGCGGGCGTCAAAGACGGCTATACCCCCTAAAAGTGGTTATTTTACCGTAATTATCTCGTGTAGCGTGAAAACGGTTGCAGATAGCCACAGGCATGCTGCTTGTCATAACAAGCAATAGTGACAAGCTTTTCATTGGTGGCAACGTCGATGACACTGAATGACCTTTAACCCCCAAAATAAGGAGTCTAGTTATTTTTTTCGATTTCCGGCTGCGACACAACGACACATATTTTAAGAGTGAACTGCACCGAAATGGTTGGAGATGGGCGCCTGGACAACCTGCGTAAACTATGACATTTTTAGCATAGTAGGCCTACATACATTTATAAGAAACTCAGTTTCTATCTCTTAAATTCAAGGAGTTTTCCGTACGGAGGCCTCAAATTTAAGTACTCTTTCAAGATGCATTAATATCTTATTGTTGTAAGCCTACACTGATTGCCAAAGTGGCAGGACTGCTGCTATCGCGCGTCGCGTAAGCTTTGCTCAAATTACTTCAAATTTCTATTGTAGGATGTCTAGAGGGTTACTTTTTTCTGGACACAGTGTATAGACCTACTATTTATGCGCTGCTAAAATTTCCGTGAACGCGGTGACTATTTGACCGGCAACCGAATGACATTATAGATAGTGTACGCGCTAATGACTAGAATTTGCGTTAATATTTTGGTGTAGTGTTTAGGGCTTAGGATAGGGTTAGTGTTAGTGTTTGGGTTAGATTTACGGTTAGAATTAGGGTTAGGGTTAGGGTTTGGGTTTGGGTTCGGGTTAGTGTTTTTCAAAGATGCATAGGAACAATAGTGAACACCATTATTAATCTAGGGTATGGGTGGTAGCCTATAGGCTATTAGAGGTTGCTGCATGCAATGGCAAAAACATGCCAAGCGGTATCCTGTCTTGTGATAGTGCTAGCTTGAGGTGCTGCTTGGCCGGACTGTCGACCCGTGAGGCTTCGACCGAGATCTGGCAGTTGCTCCGGTGCCGCCGTGTCCGTGCGGCGACACGGACACGAACGGCCTTAGCCGGTACCAATGACCACCATTTCGGCTAAGGCTGTTCAAGGCGGTCACCGGTCAAATATTCTGTCTTCACAGGGCCGGATATTTGACCGGTTATGACCGGGCGCGTTTGACCGGTGACAAAATTTGACCGGTCATATAGCCTATAGGATATTTGACCGGCTGCCTGTCAAATATCGCGTGCCTTCCGTAAACGCTTGATGTCTTTTTCAAGTTTTTAACAAGAGTGTTGGTTATAAGTTACTTGTTTTAGGGCCTATTTTTATTTCTATGCGCCTGGCGGTCATCAAATCGGGAGTTTTTGCAAGATACGCTTCTGCAAGGTGTTGAGTTAAACACAGCAAAATTTAAATGTTTTATTTCAATTCGTAAAAAGCTGTAGGCCTACGCTCTATTTAAAGTATAAAAATTTGGCCTAGGTATGCTACGCAGATTGTAGGCCTATTTAAAGTGCTTTAACAAATCGCACCGTCTGTTCTTCTGTTGGAGTGCTGTGACGTAAGGACAGACAACTGACTTGCGACGCTGCAGAAAGTAATACGAGCAGCAGTAATAGCAGCAGCAGCTTCGCAGATGTGACCGAAAGTCTTCTTTGGTTGACGACTGGCAGCGTTTGTAGGCCTACTATCCTTCCCATCATGCACTCGCTACTAGTTCTTCTTTTTACTCGGTCTCTTACACCCGCTGTCGACTCCATCGAATTCCACAATATAAAAACTTCGAATAAAATAAATATACCGATTCTAACTTCTGTAACGTCTAAAATCTTCTCGTTATTGTCCACCGATTGTTCTATTCAATCTTAGCCAACCTTCGGTCTCGCCTCTTATTATTAGTCTTATCTCGAACAGTGAATGCTGTTGTTTATAGCTGGTGCAGTGTCGCTAATTCCGGGTAGACTAATTAGCGCTTTAGGCCTACTCGTTAGAAACGTGTTGGCCTGCCGTAGCATATGCAGGTCATGCGTATCCGGTAACCGTGAGTCAGTTCTGGTGCTCGAAAATCTAAACCCAAACTGCACGAACTGTGAGTTGTTGTAGATTTGTGATTTTGTGGTCGGAACGTGGTGTACGACAAGCTGCTGTGCAATAAATCCACCAGTGGCATTTGTCCCCCAAATCTGAAATCGATATCTAGCGCAAGTCCCCCCCTTCGGATTCTTTCTCTTCCATGCCTTTCTTATATTATCTCCTTCTTCTTCCTCCTTCTCTCCCTACTCTCTTTTCCTATATTTAATCCCTTCGCGTGTAGATTGCACGGTGGAAAGTATAGTGTGGAACCCTTAACAACCCCCTATTTTTCACTGGGCGCAACCTGCACCCACCAAGTATAGGGATAAATGTACAAAACATTAGTTTATACACTTGTTAACGGCAACATTTAAGGACTTGCACATCGAAAACAGCAAAAATTACAAAAGGCGATATTGCCCGCATCACACTGACTGTGTGTCAATGTGCTGCTGAATAATATCACCTTTTGTAATTTTTGCTGTTTTCGATGTGCAAGTCCTTAAATGTTGCCGTTAACAAGTGTATAAACTAATGTT
>Ga0209367_1005578_pt1 | contig 17443 bp, 9 predicted proteins | sample WorMetLIZISLAND2_FD_187412 | JGI IMG/M metagenome (GOLD analysis project Ga0209367, IMG submission 187412) | Marine gutless worms symbiont microbial communities from Max Planck institute for Marine Microbiology, Germany - Olavius geniculatus... ... | reverse complement strand
GGAGGGAGAGATGGAGGCTAAAACGAGCCGAAAATATTCTCACTTGCTACGCCATTGCTCCGTTGCAATACTGGCTAAAATGCACCAAGTTCATCTGATCGAGGAGCCCCGAAACCTCGCTTACGGGGCTCCCCCGGACATCATATCGACGGAAAAGGGAATACGTTATCTGGATCCCCACTCAACGCCTGCGGCATATCGTTGTTGGCTTCTCGACCTTCGGGTCACCAATATTGACAACAGCTCGACACCATTGTCCAAGGTTTATGCGGCATAGTTACAGTAGATGCATCTGGAAGAGAAGGCAAATAGATCAACGGTAGGCCTTATAATACACCACAGGTGCTAGGACGGACGAACGGTGATGCTGGGAAGCATGCACACATTGTTTACTCAACTCACGTATAAACTACAGTACAGTGGTCTAGCGTTCGTCTGTCTCGCATGTGGAGGCTGCCTGCTATAAAGCGATGAGTTCGTGCGTGAACATCTGCAACTGACTCAGGCAAGGATCTTCTATGCGGACGCCACTGCAGCCAGGAATGCATGGATTCTTCTTCTATGTGCGTACTGGCATGCCATGCAGCTGGATAGGATTCCGTGAGCAGCAGATAGGCTATGCGTCCAATTACGTACAGGTATATCGCTTTCAACGGTAAGCTATGGCCAGTGGCGGTTTTAGCCTGGAAATTAGGGTGCTGTATCACCCCCCCCCCAGATTTTGGCTCAGCACCCCCAGTTTAGTGGCCGATAGGTGATAGCGGTATACGTAGGCCTAAAGGCCATCCTGTCCAACAGGGTTTGGGGTGAAGCGCAGCACACCCAGATTTCTTTATTTAGAATCGCCACTGACTGTAGTTCATACGAGTATCGTTGTTTCAGCTGGATCGAGGAATTTACTCCAAGACAGTTAGTTGTTTTACGTTCGTCCAGCAGTTCTGCGGCGTAAAGGCGGGGGATAGAGATTAAAGGTGAAAAGGTTAAACGTGTGTGAACTCTTCATGAAAACTTGTGTCAGAGCTATACGGAGCATCACCTGCCATATGGCATCACACAGTCTTACCATGCCTGCCACCCCGCACAAGTAAACGCGCCCTGCATTAATCCCAGCCAGACAGGCCGGTAGGCTACTCGATTTACCAACCCAGGAGGGTGGAAGGCCGAGTTGACCCGGATGGTTTGTTATATAACGAGATGATCTGCTGCTTGCACAGTCACCGTCCAAGTACGTGTATACTAACACTGTGGCGAGCAGTAAAAATAAAGGTCAAAATAATAGGCTTTGTCATCATGAGTCTCGCAGCTCACAATAACTGTAATGTAGAAAATATCACAGGAGCTGCAACCGTTTGAAAATTGTTGTAATTAAGAGCCTGTTCCAGCGCCATTTCAGAGCTGCAGCAGATGTAGACTATTGTGGGCGGTGATGATAAATTGTCAGTCAATATGCAGCCAGTTAGCACTGTGCTATGAGATATAGGCTTTTAGCCCAAACTTCGCTACTGCGGCATGTTGCTAAACTACGGCGTGCTTAGGTCAACTCAGCCTTCTACCTTTAGCGGGATGGAAAATGCTTACGAGCTACGGTCTGAAAGCCTACTGTGGTTGATTGGGGACGGTGGTATGTCTGTTTGCTGCAAACCGAGTGTCTAATATTATTGTTCGTTGACGCGGGCAGTGGACGGCCGCATAGTGTGCTGTGATATTAGCTCATGTCAATCAGCTGCCACTTCTAAGATTGCAAAGTGCTTCTGGAAAGAGTTTTAACCAGAAGTCTCTATCTCACCTGGGCTCCGATCGGTAACGGGTTGTGACAGACACCAAGACAGAATTACCATAGCTAATACGCGCTATAGCTATAGCTATAGCTATGCTAGCTCTCGCGCGTAAAAAATGAGAATGGGACGATAAAGGTTACAATTTTCTGACCTGGAAATTTCTGACAGATGCGATTGGTCCTCAGAATTTTAATTTTTTCGCGAATTCCCACTTGAAATATAGGCCTAGCATTTTTAGTCCCAAAATTCGTATTTTTGCAAGAAAATTTCCCGATAGGCTAGAATTTAGGGAGCAGTCAATATATTGCCCTCGTTTTACGACGCGACCGGTAGCGTGGCGCTGTGCCACACCTTAGTCCAAACCAACGCGCTGCTTGCTTATAAGATGCGTACTAAATGACAAATCGTCACCGTCCGTCGGCGTTTCCACCGCAGCAAACTGATACAGATCGGCTGGTCACGTGACGTCGTCGGTGCGTCCAACACGCATGCGCGGCTGATATTAACATCCGCCTCCGTTAGCTGGGCGTCGCGTCATCGTCTAAATAACGAAAGATGCAGCCACCGCATAGTTGGTTGATTGGTTGGCTGCGAAGGAGGCGAAAAGACTGAGACTCTGTTGTAGTTCTTTCAGCACATTTAGCATAACAGAGTTTCGCTATAGATCGTGCTGAAAATATTTTTTTTAATTTTCTACACACGAAACGGGGCGATATGTAATCATGGGTGGCCACAAAACTGGAGGGCGGGGGAAAGGCGGTGGAGCAAAACTGGGGGAGGGCTGTGCCCCCCGGCCCGGGCCTGAAACCGCCACTGGACCTAGTTGCGAACTTGCCACGTCTTCCGTCGTCATTATTGGCGGTATATGATTTTCCTTATTTGGGGCGGTTTGTCATAGAGGAGCACAAAGAAAGGGAATTTTGTCGGATGGGGACTATAGTATGTCTAGGGGGATTTGTCTATTTGCCCTGAAGTGACGTAATTGGTAAGTCTTACGGCTAGCGCATGCGTTGGTGTGCAGACTGATCGATATCCTGTGCAAATAAATGCGAGCATTATACAGATCGCGTCCACTCCATCGACGTGTGGAAGTAGAATGCCTCCTAGAAAAAGCTGGGAATTTATACCGAGGAAGAGGTTTTTTCTTGACAAATCAACGCTTTACAACCATTTGCACTGCACATAAACGATGGAAAATGTTGCCACGAGATGCGTTTTCAGAACCGAAAATGCGTCAATCTCAGAATGCGTTTGCGGTCATATGGGTTCCGCCTTGAACTCCGCTGGGGAGCTTAGATCCAGACCCCTAGCTGGACTTGGGGAAGGGAATTAAGTGAGTGGGGAAGGTAACGGAAGGGAAATGAAGAGAAGGGAAATAAGAAGGGACCTGAGAAAGGAGTATGGAGGAGAACGGAACGGCAGGAAAGGTCAACATCAAGCAGCAATTCCGGCTACTACGAGTAGAAGTGAGCGTGACATTGACCATCAGTCACTGTTAGGTCAGAGCCACGCGGCGAGAGGATGCGATGGATACTGTCGAATCGTCATCATCAGCATCAGACAAGATATAGTTCGAACGAACACGAAAATTGCCCATTGCATTCTCTTCAAAGTAGTCGCTTAAGCAAAGCTAAGCCACGTATAAAATTTTTCATTATCTTTAAGCAGCATAGAATTTACGAAAGGTCTGTCAACGAGAGCTACAAATTTACAGCATAGAGTTCGTTCTGTTTCAGTTGCATCATTATCATCATCATCATCATCGTCATCATCATCTGGCATTTGCGTGAGTTCGGGACATTGTCGTCAACGTTTCTGTTGCTTGCTGCTGCAGCAGGCACAGCTTCCGTTGATCCTATACCGTCCATTGTTTGTTCTGATCACAGTAGGCCTAGAACAGTAATTAGGTCGTTTAGCGTGCATGGTGGCCCGCCTCTGAAAACGCTCTAGCCTCGTGTAGCAGTCAGAAGTGCCGATCGAACCGTGTTTGTTTTCGAATTTCTATAGTGCGTGCTATACGCGTACTTGTATGAGGCTTTTCCTGGTTTTTCCAAACGTTTTTTTTTGCGTTCTGATTTTTAAACATGGTTGAAAGCTCGGAGCGAAAATAACGGCATGCTAAATGAAAATATTTTCCTGGAACGAGCTTACGATGTTTGTTCCCCGGCGTGTCATTTCTTTAGTCGTATATTCCAAGCTTAAAACATATTTTGTCAGATGCTTCTCACCGTAGTTTATTCTAACAAGTCACAGCCGACTTCACACATTGTATAATGTATTGTTTGTTGAGTTTTTCGACCTTTTTGATTTTTCCGAGTTTTTATATTTGCAATTATTGTTTCCTTGATTGCGTTTAACGAAACTATTGAGTGCCCTGCAGATGAATAGCTTTGAGGCACTAAATCTGATCTGTTTATGTGCGTGGCAGTATGCAGTTTAATTTACTCTTTGCCTTACGACGGACCGCCAGACATGCACGCACGGTACGATGTTGCAAATGACAACAGCAGCGACACTGCGACGGCAGCAGAAAAAGTACGTTCGAGTTAATACCGACTTGTATTTTTTTCGCAGGGTTTGGTTTATTCCTTTATCAGCAGCACGAATTACTGAAAATAGTAGGTTAATTACAAATGTGTTGATTGTTCGCATTTAGGCCCATCTTGTGCTGTTAGCATGCAGTTTTGCTGAAGTTTCAGCTCCAGATAAAGTCGGAAGTTTGATTAATGGGGTGTTTACACGATCCAGCAATCGTCCAGCAATCTTCCAGCAAATGTATTCAAAATACATGTGCTAATGCTGGACGTTTGCTGGATCGTGTAAACACCCTATAACGGAGATTATTTTGTCTGGTTCGTTTTGATATCTGACTTTTGTTATATTGCTGCTAGCCTATCTGAAGGCCTTGTAGGTCTATGTAGGCTAGGCCTATAAATACAGGGTGTACCAAAAAAATTAACCCATCTTGTTTTTGTCATAACTTTGTCAAATCCCACCAAATTTGATAATGTTTGGCAGACAGATAGCCAAGACGATAGTAATACACAAGTGAGCAATCTGATATACTGATAATCACCGCGTAATGTAACGATTTGGAGCATCTGCGTTTTACACGGTAGTGCGTTAACAAAAAAATGCGAGGTGGACATTGAGTATGCTTTACATAATTATATCGTCTTGGCTATCTGTGCCGAAAATTATTAAATTTGGTGAGAATTTGACGAAATTCTGACAAAAACAATTTTGGTCATTTTGGCACACTCCGTATACACAGAGTTTCATACAGAGCGCCCTTATTCTTTCTTTCATAACTCAGTCAAATGATGAGCAGTTTGCACGAATTTTTTTTACCAGATGTAGCTAAAGAAATACTAATTCGAAATATTTGGACAAAATATGGCTGATTGTTAAATATTCTTTGCTAGTCGTGACGTAATGCTGTCGTCATAGTGTGCTGCGAGTACAAACTGGCTTGTTGCAACCGGTGCTGACAGACTTGCTGAATAGCTTCCCTGCGTCGATGGCAAACTTTTCTGGTTTATTGATGACAAACTGTTGAAGTTTTAACATTGTAGCCACAGAAATGTCCAAAATAATCACTTTCACACACCTGTGGGATAGTTTAACTTCTACACCTTTCAGCAAGACAGTGCACCAGCACACTCCGCTTACGAGATGGATGAGTTTTTGGATTGCGGGACACCTGATTTTATACCTCCATGTTGCTAAGTGCGGACACAATGAAGATTTTCATCAGTAAACCAGACAAAGTCCCTCATGGAATCCGCCACATTACTACTAGCAAAGAATATTTAACTAACGGTCACATTTTGTTGACATAATTTGAATTTGTATTTCTTCAGCTACATATCTGATAAAAATTTCATGCAAATTGATCACCGTTTGACTGAGCTATAAAAGAAACACCGTACGTGTATATATTTTCTCCCAAAACATTGTTGTAGAAGATAGCTAGGCTAGAGAGCTCCTTGATATAGGCTTACTGCCGACATTGTAATTACTGTTAACTGTGTTGTTGTGTGCTAAATAATGTTGACAGATATTTATTCATTTATGCATTGTTTTATTCAGATTGCCCATCACTATCCTGCGACGGTCGCTTCAGGGTCACTCTCCATCTCAGGTAGCCTACCGGACATTACAGTGCAAGTTGCAACTTACTCGCTGACGGTACTGCAGGGAGACCCACGCGACCTAAGTCCCTATATGAGAAAAACCCAGTAACGATCCAGCAACTCTACTGTGTTTTATCTCGTTGTGAAGAAACCGTTTTTTGTATTTTTGTCCGTTTTTGCTAGCACATACTGTGCCGACTATACTTAGCTTGAAATTGAAATAAGTTTTCTGCGTCAACCTTTACTTAACATACGACAGCATAGGGTATTTTTTAAACGGCGGAACTGTCGATAAATTGTACACCACTAGTGAAAAGGGCTTTTTGCATTTCTCGCGCGAAGAGCTTTTTTCGTGGAGGGTTTGCCGGATTGCCGTATTCATCAAAGAGTCACAATCATGCCTTGGAAGGCCCGCCAGCAGCAGTGGCAGTATCTCCGGAGTTATATTGTCAATAATGCGCTTTATTGAGTCTTTATTTCCACGTACGTTATTATAGCTGTTGTAATAATGTCGCCGGCAGTGTCCGCCAGGAGGCGTACGTCCTACAGATCTGCTGCAAGCCGTCAGATATGTTTGATATTTGGTGGTTCGCTGTATTCTTATAATCCACCGTATGTCAAACATGTCACGCGGCGCTGCAGCGTTACTACCACCTCATCACCGCGGCGCCGCACAGAACTGATTTTCTAGTTTTCGGATAATTACTGCCCGCGGAAGGAAGCGAGGACGATGGCTTTTTCAGCATTGTCGTTAAGTTTTTTTCCGTTCGACCGTTTCTCTGTCAACGTGAACCGCTGCACTTAGCTTAATGAAATTTTGGATGAACATTGTATCTTGATAATCAGTTGAACTTCAAGGTCATATGGGCCTAAATCAAAGGGCAAAGTCACATGAGTTTTTGTGCGTTTCTCTGCACGGTGCACGCGAAAACTATTTAGCCTTGGGCGAGGGTTTTACTTGTTAATTTTAATGTTAGATTTTCACATAGTTTACTAGATGCTCGGCCTAATTATAGGTCTAGTTTTATACAGTTCGACTATCCCTGGAGGAGACTTAATTTTTGTTCTTTTGTACAGTTTATTGAAACAAACTTTTTTTCGCATTTTGTAGAAATACACGGTGTTTCATAAAAAGGACCCCTTGTTGTTTTATTTCATAATTCACTCAAATGATGATCAATTTACACAAAATTTATATCAGTTGTAGCTTAAAAAGTACTAATTCAAAATATTGCAACAAAATGTGGCAGTTGATTAAATATTCTTTGCTAGTTCTGACGTAATGCTGACGTCATAATGTGTTACGGGTACAAGCTCGATAGTCTTAACTGGTACTGTCAGTTGCTACCCTGCTTCGATGGTGAGCTTAGTCTGGTTCGCTAATGAAAAATGTTCATGGTGTCAACAACAAGCAACATGAGGACATGAAATCAGGCGTCTTGCGATCCAAAAATGCAACCATTTTGCAAGCTCGTACGTGTGCTAGTGCACTGTCCTGCTCGAACACGTAAAAGTCCAACTATCCTCACAGACACGTAAATGCCATCGCTTTGCATGTTTTTGTGGCTGCAACTGTAAAACTTTAAAAATTTGTCATCAGCGAACCAAAGTTTTCACCATAGGAGCAAAGTAGCAACTGACAGCACCAGTTGTAGCTATCCAGTTTGTACCCGTGACACACTATGACGTCAGCATTGCGTCAGAACTAGCAAAGAATATTTAATCAACTGCCATATTTTGTTGCAATATTTTAAATTAGTATTTTTTCAGCTACAACTGGTACAAATTTTGTGTAAACTGATCATCATTTGAGTGAATTATGAAAAAGGGGTTCTTTTTATTTGAAACACAGTGTATTGTTTTCAGTTCGATTCGTGTTAAAAATGTCAGCGCCATGTTTTTTCGGAGGAGGGGAGAATAGACGCTTTTGCACTGCTGTATTTTGCAAAAACAAATCGGGGCTACATATACGCCGGATAAACGTATGTGGATACGGATATATCCATGTCCACGATTTTTTTATTGGAGAAATAAAGATTGATTGATTGATTGATTGAAAATCTGTGGATATGGATATGAATATAGATGGAAAATTTCATATCCACGGCAAGCCTGTAAAAATTGCAGCTTTGCTATTTTTCATAGGCTATATAGGGACTATGTTCTGTCATGCTTTTCGTTCTTGTGCGTTTGTTCTGCTTATCATTGGCCCAAATTAAAGCCGCCCATATTATTATTTTATTTAGTTTTCGTATTGTCAGCATTAAAATTCTAGTTTAGGCCCTACACGTTTTCGTAAAACGTCGAGGACCAATAATAATCGTTCTCGTTCTAGTTTCAGTTATTGCACTGTCCCTGCCACGTAGCAGCGATCAACAATTGGCGCGTGCTGAAGCGCAATCTATCGATCCGTCAGATCAGACAGGTCATGGGTCACAGGTCAGAGGTCAGCGGTGCAACTTGATGCATATGAGATCAGCAGCCGATCATCGCCCCGGCCCGTCCGTTGAAATGAGTCTTTTTCATGACCTTACAGCGACATGAACGAGGCACCACTGCGACTGCCTCAAGCGCAGTTTCCATACTACGCAACGGATGCAGCGAACGCAAGAGAGTGCGTAACTCACGCAATGAACGCAGAAAAGTACGCAACAAAAATAGGCCTAATATTTTCTGTAAAAAAGAAATAGGCCTACTATTTGAAACGTTTAAACGAAAAGTGGACTAGTTTAAGTGCCAAATGAAAAAGAAAACATAAAAACAGACGAACTCGAAGATGGACTTAAAATTATGTGCTTAGACCAGTTTTTCGTTGCACCTCAAAAATGGATTTAGTCCGCCTTTTGTTTGGACTGGTGAACCCTTAATTTTCCAGCCCCGGGCAAAACTTGCAACCACCACTAGCCTACTTTTCCTGCTTACTGGTGCCAACGTGCGACGGTTCGTGCGACGGCCTTTAACGAGTTAAATATTCATTGGCTTCTAGTCGTCAAGGTAACGTAAACAACTCTGGAGGCACCTGCTCAGGTACAGCAGTGGTGCTTTTGTCTCGTCTTGAGCTTAAGTAAGCTGTTAACGTGCTTTTATGGCCTACGTTGATAAAAATATACGTAGTATCGTGTTTTAATACTGTAGGAGAGCAACTGTTTTACGCGCGACCGCAGAATGCTTCGCGCATTTTAGCAAAAGCCTGGGCATTCGTCTGTTCGTCCACCCGTCCGTCACACTCTGGATCTGTATCAAAACGGTGTAAGCTAGGATCACGAAATCTTTACTGTGGGCTGCCCCAAGGACTCTAGTTTTTAGTGACAACGTTTTCTGCCTCTAGGTGAGGGGGTTCCCTTTGAACGAGGGCGTTAAAGAAAGGTACCCTTTTTAAAAAGTCGTTATTTTGCCGCTATTGGCTCGTATATACACTGTGTCTCAAAAAACATCCCCGCCATTTTCGACTGTAACTTTAAAACCAATTATCAGATTTTGATAATTTTTGGCACGAATATTCTTGACACAACTTGCCATCAAACGACCATTCAGTTTCCCACCTCGCCCAACGTTTGTTTCTGCACTACCTGAAGAAAACACAACCAGCAAAATATCACCTTTTTATCCAATGCAATATGATTGCTTAATTAACATAACACGTAAAAACAAATTTTGTTCACATTTTTGATACTTTGGCTGACGCTTTGTCCAGTTGTGTATTTTTTAACTGCCTGTAGTAAAATTGCTTAAAGTGTTGGCCCACTATGCGAACACATTCAAGGAGACACTTTCTCAATTCATTGACAGCAATATCGATAACGTTCTGCTCCAGACCAATCCAGACTGTACCAGTCGCTTCCTGACTTCGCAAACATTCCTAAACTTCATCTGGTGGACACACTGCTGCATGACAGTCAAACCTTGTAAGACCGGCCCACAGATCAGGATAGATGGAATGTATCGACGTTTTTCATTTATTTTGACACGTATTATGCTTGGTTTGCTTTTCCCAGGTAGTGCAAAAGCAGATGTTGGGTGAGGTGGAAACTAAAACACTTATTTAATAGCCAGTTTTGTCAGAAATATTTCTGCCAAAAATTATTAAAATCTGCTAATCATTCTTCAAGTTATTCTCAATTGTTGCTACTAAAAGACACTGACATTTTTCAAGATAGTGTAGCTACACACTTGATATCTGGTAAGAGTGATAGTGTTATTACAAATTTTCTCCTGATTCTGAGATTGATGGAACTGTGAAAGTCAGCCAATATTTGCTGAAGTTAAGGCGTGTTAAAGTGTCACTTTAAGTGTGCCATTATTGGGCCATCCTGTGTTATTCGCTGTGTTTTGTCCTGAAACCTGCTGTAAAAGAAGGCAAACCGCTGCATTATTTTATTTCCGCTTTTACTGTAGATACTTGTTTGTTTTCGACTGCACGAGCGAGCAATGTATGACAATACGGACAATAATGAGGGCGATAATACAACGACTGACGACTATCCGCCATGGTTTTGCAATCGCAAGCAGCTGAATGAGCAGGACTTGAATAACCTTCACCCGCATCTACGCAGCAAATATCTTGCTGTATGTTAACGGCTTCTTTCGTAGGACAAAAAAATTACTTTTGTTTAACAACATTTAGCACACGTTGACACGTTTTGCAGTATAGGCCTAAAACATCCGCCATACTAGGTATTTACCTCCTAAGACTTCGGTTCATTAAATTTTGTGATCTCTGACTTTCATCGTTGGATGATGATGACGATGATCTACCTTGCAGTGCATGAAAAGGTGCAATATCAACGTTGATTTTTGAAAAAAAATTTACTGGCATAGACCCCAATTCCCATATTGAGGAGGGGCTAGGGTGCCCTTTCCCAGATCCCACCCCTTGGCACTCTGGAATTTCGCGCCTTCTGTGCCACCCTCAGGGTCTTTGGTCCCTCCATCGTCAGGCCGTGACATTTTCCGCCCCCGTCCAAATATTTCAACAGCATGACGCCCTTGCTGGGTCTAAACCTACTGTCATCAGAACGTGTGCATATCTTACCCCAAACTTCATAATTTAAAACAATTCTTTTAGCGTTTGGATGTAAAGGGAAAATGATGCAGCGATCTGAGATTTCATACGTTCATCTAACACTGGGTGGGCAAATTCTCTTGTGTGCCAATATGTGCTAAAGCCTTGTAGGCCTCTGGCAATGGGGTTTTCATTTTTGCACGCTTAGGTTTGCAGTTAGAATCCAATAGTTTATTTAGGTTATTGCTAGGCTTAACGATGAAGTTAATTTTTTTAGCGTTTTAGCAACACTCATCTAAGTCCACTGTTTTTAAAACTCCATAAACTATGCAGCGGTTATAACTTTTGAGTTTCAAATTTTGGGTGGAAAGGGAAAGGAAATAATTTCTATTCTCATACTAAACTGTGACAGTTATTGTGTTTGTGCTGAAGTATGAGAAACCGTCTAAAAAGATTAAAGAACAACAGTTGCAGACAAGAAAGAGAGTTTATGAGCATAAAAAATTGGAAGAAACGTAAGTGAACTGTTTAAATTCATTGATCTCACCATGTCTATTTGTTTTAATGCAGTTGTGTGTATTAAATTTTTATTTCATTTTTGTGCGACTGTATTTTATCTGATTATTCTATTTACATGAAGCTTATATACTATATACACTCTTCTGAACATTTTTTCTAACGCAGCACATACGATTTTAGAGGCCATCTGAAACATTTTTACTTCTCGTTCTGATAGCACACTGGGCGCGTTTGAGGTTATCACACAGTTAACAAGCTACAGTGTATATAAATTACTTACCCGTATTTCTCTAGGCTTATTTACTTACTTATTTACTTATTTCTATCTTCTAATTTGTATGCGTCTTTCTGTATGTAAAATAACCTTTTGATAGGTTGAACCAACCACCAGCCGAGGAGGAAGAAATTGAGAGGCAACAACACGAACAACTGATTGGACAATTGAAGTATGGTTTTCTGTTTGCCGAACATGTAACCTATTGTAATTATGTTACGTGTCCTTGTAGTCTATTTTGGGCTAAATGCCACGTTAATCTTTTCGTTCATCATAATAATAATAATAATAATTATTGTGCTTATTGCATATTTGACACATAATATTTACATAATATGCTGTGTATAGTCATCGGTGACAGGACGAGCGTCTGGGCATTAAACGAAGTTCTAAAATAGTTTTTGAACGTTAGTATTCAGACTTTAGCTATGTGGGAATAACCAAATGTATATTTGGTATAACTATAACTGAGCTTAAATTACAACAGGCTGAACAACAAATCCATAACAGGTTGTGCAACGAGTATCGACTCCACAAGAAAATCGAAAGCCTGAAACAAATTAACACATTTTATTTCCTTCTTATATTTTCCGCACTTTGTTGCGCATAACGGTTATTATTATCGTGATGATAATGGTGACTGATAAAAATGAGATTATTGTTTTCAACATTTAATTTTGTAGGTTTCTAACGAACAGACAAAACTTACGGTATTATTTTATCTCGCTCTGAATAGCATAGAGTACATTAAATCTAAAGGCAAATGTAAGGTCTGGTACTTGCTAGAGCGTTGCTCCATGAATCAGTCTGGCGACCAGAACGCTTTACAATTTAGGAAGTTGCAGCTGCAGCTGATTGGCATTAGCTAATGATACCGTGGCGCACTATGCAGCCATCCATTGCCCGTGTCAGCAAACAATTGAACCTACGGTTTGCAGCTAGCAGACATGCCACCGCCCCAATCGGCCACACTAATTCACCCCATAGCCCGTAATAATATAAATACTAATTAATCCCTGAGGGTAGGAGGCTGAGTTGGCCTGAGCACACAGTAGGTTAACAACTTGCTCAAGATTGCTTGCAAACGACCCGCGATGAAAATCGAACCGAACTCTGTAAGTTACGAGTCGACACCAACCACTAGAAACTTGCGCCTACACTATCAGGTAGGTGTGAACAACTTGCCCAGAGTTGTTACTTGGCAGCAGACCAGCTGGGAGTTGAACCGAAGACCTCTCGGTCTCGAAACCAACGCATATCTTCTTGTGAATGTGATTTGCAGAGCGGCAGAAGCGCGAGATCGAATTCGATTTGCACGTCTTCAATACAAGGCTGACAGAGTAAGCACTAACCTCATCACTGTGAAGTTTTTTTTGAGTATCCACTGTACATATTTACATTTTACTGATTTACTTACTTATTGTGCAGTGACGTCATGGTAGGAGAAGATAGGGCAATTGTCCCTCCTCTGTTACGGTAAATTGTTTGCTGTCAAAAAATTGTCGAGAAATATTTTTGTCTGAAAATTCTTGTCCACAAATGCTAAATTTGACATTGAAAGTCCCATTTTTCGGAAAATATAGAGGCAAAATTGTAATTTTGAGCAGCCACAATATTTTTCTGTCCGAAATTTGCAGTATATATAAAAAAATTGTGACTTTTTGCTTTGTCAAAGTTTTTAACCCATGCTGCCGCTGAGCTGTGGTAATTAACGATTAACTTCATGATTAATTGTTTTAAAAATAATGTGATGATTAGTAAAATTTTAATTGGTTAAGTTTAGATCAGAGTCGCGTTAGTGGAAAACATTATAAAATGCATAGAATGACGTAATGTCAAGCATCTGACATCATCCCGATTTTCGATCATTTTCTCTGGAAAAAAATATCAGCATTGGACAGAAAGTGGTCCAAGACCAACCGTCTCGGATTTCGGTTCAGATCTGGTAGATTTGTGGTCCTTGAAATTGGATTCGGAAATTTCGGGATGAAAATTTTAAAAAGGTTGGCGAGGCCAAGGGAGCATTATTAGATCCGTCGTGATTGGCAGGTGGCAGCACCGTTCTCGGCTGCAGATGTTTGATATCTTCCATCGCTGCTACATGTACAGGGTGGGCCAAAATAAATCGGATCTGTTTGAGCGTTGATAACTCAGCGATGGTTACCTGTAGAAAGGCGTTTGATATGTCAAAAGTTTTTTTTTATTTTGTAGAAAAAAAGGGACGAAGTTGCACAGCAAATCATTTAAATAGTATTTGCCTAATTTGCATAAATCTTTATTACCCCTGAAACCCTTGCTATGTCGAATTTTATCTAAACTCAACGTATGTGTTAATGATTGTTGTATTTCACTATATGCTGAATGAAAATCAACTTAAATTTGTGTTACTGCCAATTTAGCATGATTTTAGGGGTGGGGCAGTTGTGTAAATCAGGCAAAAAAAATCTAAATGCTGAGACATACAAGTTGTACAATTCTTCTGTACAAAATTTCAAAACTTTTGGCATATTACATGCCTTTCCATCAATAAACATCGCTAAGTTATAAAAGCTCAAATATCCATGTTAAATTCATGTGTTACAGTCAAATTTGGCAGAATTTCGGGGGTGACGGATATTTGTGCAAATTAGGCAGAGAATATTTAAATGCTTCACTATGCAAATGTGTCCTTTATTCTTTACAGCATTTTGAAACTTTTGACATATAACGTGCTTTTTACCACTAACCATCGCTGAGTTATCAACGCTCAAGCAGGTCCGGTTTTTGGCCCACGTGTCTCAGAAACGTGCCACTTTTATTTTTTTAAATAGCTCTGTGGAGCATTAGCCGATTTTAATAATTTTTGGCACGCAACGTCAAGAAGAAACTTAGCGCAAGTAGTTGTAGTTTTGCCCACTTTATCTTAATACTGTCGCTACACTACCTTGTGAAATGCAAAAGTCGTTGTTTGGCTATTTACAACAGTGAATTCATATTGGGTAGCGCAAGTCTCGGCTCAGAACATTGCTGTGACACAAAATCATTGAAAATCTGTTATATACTTATTTAACATTCATCGTATTCGTTTCAAAATTGTACGTCGACGAACTGCAGTGACGCATCAACAGCGAATGAGCTGCTGTGTGTCACGCGTTATTGAACATGCTGTTGACGAGTGGCGTCAACGTCCGCCGCTTGCGTTCGTGCTGCAGCAGGACATTTCGAGACACGCTGTGATAAAGATGATGTGATGTAACACACGTGACTTCTTGAAAGACAATAGTCACCGGTCGTGTTTGTCGCTATTCAGTTAGGCCTAATTATTTCTGAGCCGGCGCGTGCGCTACCCAGCGTGCATTACTGCAAACGGCCAAACTACGACTTCTGCATTCCACAAGGTAGTGTAGCGAAGGTATAGAGGTGGATAAAAATGGCACGTTTTTGAGACACGGTGCATATTGTGTGTATATAATGTACATTACAGAAGGAAGAAATCAATCATCTCGTGGCGTCTCAAGGCAAAGCCGCCACCGCAGTGCGTCTTGAAGCTCTACTTCCGGTCGACTCAAATCCAACTTATTTTCCCGATCCACTCGACAGAATAGCGGCAAGTATCTCTAGTGTATGGTTTTAGTCTTACGTAAATTTAGCTTTGATGGACCAGGGGTGTCTCGTTTATCCTGCGAACTTGTCGATCAATTAATTTCCTCTTTACATATTTTTTTCTTTCTTTTTGTCCTTGTCATTTTGCGGGATTTCTCGTCGAATCCAGCCAGATGTCATGGAATTGTTGTACGCTCCATACAGTAGCCTCTGTGGCAAACCTCGGGCTGCCGTCAATTTTGGTACATTGAGCCTAAAACGCATCCAGTGTGCATATTTTCAAGGTAGTGTAGCAACAGTATTAGGGTGTGGTGGGCAAAACCACAGTTAGGCTATTTTCGTCAATTTTCTTATTTAACAAATAACATCATCAAAGTTTTTTTGGCCGACTGTTAACGTCGAACCTTTGATACGATATGCCTGTCTCTTGTCTGCCGTTTGTACAGCATTTATTGTGGCTAAACGGTATATCATGCCCAAAGCTTATTACGATTAATTAGCTGATTGTCACGGCTCTTTCGTGTAAAATTTCAGCGATCCAATGCAAAGAAAACATTTCAAATTTGGAGTTGAACAAAGGTGGTGGTAAAAATGTGCATTTTAACCGTTAAGCCGACGTACGTCAGAAACTGGGAGAATAATTACGCCCTGTGTTATGCCTATTGCGTTGTATTGTGGCTAAACGGTACGTCGTAAAAGGTTGGCAATGGTACCGTTGAATACGGGGATATAGGCCATCAATTGTAAGTTACCATGTCTCCAGCTGTTTAGCCGCAGTTTTTTATGCAAAGTTGCTACCTGCAGCCATCACCCATGTTCGCCAAATTACCGTGTCGTATCATAGCGTCAGTTGTAGCGCTCGACATAGCAGCGTCACCATAGCGTGTATGGGACTGCATTTACTCTGGGAAATCACTTTCTTTAAGCGACCGAAAGTCGGACGCTGGCCTTCGGATATAGGCTGTACGGTCGCCCCATTTAGCGACAGCTGAGCTTCGTTTTTTTCTGTGACGCGGTATATAGTGGAGTGTGTGCTTGTGCGTTTGTAGCGTGATAGAGTGGAACGAATCATGAGTGATAATTCCGACAGTCTCACCGGCAGAAGATGATCACCGTCTGTTATTGTCCAGTGCTATTTATTTTTACGCGCGAGAGCATATAATGCTTCGCGCGTCTTAGCCATCGTCTGGGCGTCCGTCTGTCCGTCCGTCACTACGGTATCGTCAGGCTTGCCGTGGAAATGGATATCCATGGATATATCCATGTGTGGATATCACTCTTAGGCCATCCTGTGGGTATATCCATGGATATTGCGCAGTTTGGCAAGAAGTCGAACAAATTGAGGCTAACGTTTTTGTCAACGTTTTTAAACGTTTTTTTAAAATTTTTGCCACGTTTTTACGTTATATAACGTTTATATTTTTTTCTGGAACGTTTAATCAGTTAATCACCAACATAGGCCTATAATCAATCACTTGACCGTTAATCACACGATATTTATTATAGGCCCAGCCTAATCACAGTTACACATAAAAGTCACTGTTATATAAAACACAAAGGACCACGCACGTACACGTTGACAACTTGACACACTTCTCTGCAGGTTTTTTTACTGTTTCTTTGTTAACGCCATAAACTTGTAACCTAGGTCTTTAGCCTATACGCCTGGATGTAAACCTGCGCTCACATGTTCCATGACATTTCTTGTAGTCGCGAACAATTCGAACATCTTTGTTTTCATCTCACAGACAGCCTGTCGTGCCAAAACTGTCTCTTTGTTGACGCTGTGATTATGTTCAGGATCGGCACTACGCGACGTCGTCACCGTCAGTTATGTTGTTACACTCGCTGGGCATCGATTTTTAGGGCCGGTTTTAATGATTTTTTGCGATCTTGGCTGCAAATGAGTGAATTGCGAATAAAGCCCCAAGCCACGGCTTGGAGTTTCAGATGGTGGCTTACAATTCTTACGGCTTGCTAACCGGCTTAAGCCGTGGCTTAGGTTTACTGACGGCTTACGACAGCTTACGGTGGCTAGCCACGACTTAAATCTAAAAAAGGCGCAGAAAATTAGTCAGTCACATCAATTTTTCTCAAAACTAACTAACAGATTTTGACAATTTTGGGCACAAAATTTTTGACACAACTTGCC
>Ga0209367_1005577_pt1 | contig 17445 bp, 10 predicted proteins | sample WorMetLIZISLAND2_FD_187412 | JGI IMG/M metagenome (GOLD analysis project Ga0209367, IMG submission 187412) | Marine gutless worms symbiont microbial communities from Max Planck institute for Marine Microbiology, Germany - Olavius geniculatus... ... | reverse complement strand
GAGAGAGGAGGGGGAGGGGCAAGGGGGATATTCCCCCCTTGGCTGAAGCCTAAATCCGCCACTGAGCGAAACACAAGCTTTTAACAGTTTAAGCGATCACTGAAGACGTATTTGTCTGATTTAAACTGTGACGCTGTGTGACTTGTCTGTTTAATTGTGCCATCGCTACAATTACGCTTACACTTTGCTATTCCGACAGTTTGCTTTTATAGTGCGGAAGGTGGCGCATTAAAAGTAGAACACATAGGCCTACGTATTTTGCGTATGTTCAACATGCTTAGACTTTATGCATGCCAATCGTTTTTACGCGCGATAGCAGAATGCTTCGCGCGTCTTAGCCATGGCCTGGGCGTCTGTGTGTGTGTGTCTGTCTGTCACACTCTGCAGCCCTATCGAAACGGTGCAAGCTAGGATCACGAAATTTTTACTGTGGGTTGCCATGGGAGTCTAGTTGGTCGTGACAAAATTTCGTGCCCCTAGGCAAAGGGTTCTCCTCGAACGAGAACATCAAAGAGGGTACTCCCTGTAAAAGACGTTATTTTGACCCTATTGGCTTTTCTAGTGTGAAAACGGTTGCAGATAGGTACACATGTTGCTTATCGTAACAAGCACTGTTGACAGGCTTTTTAGATTTATCAACATCGGTGACCTTAAACTACCTTGAAACCCCCCAAAAGAGGTTTTTAGGGAATTTTTCGCAATTTTTGGATGCAGCGCACATTTCACAGTAAATTGCGATGAAATGGCTAAAGATAGACTAAGACAATCTTCGTATGAAATGTTTAGCATTAAACGTAGATTTCAGCAGTCCAAGTCCCGATCCCCTAGGTTCAAGGAGGCCGGCGCAGGCGGGCGTAAAAGACGGCTACCTCGTAAAAAGTGGTTATTTTACCGCAATTATCTCGCGTAGCGTGAAAACGGTTGCAGATAGGTACAGACATGCTGCTTATCATAACAAGCACTGTGACAAGCTTTATATTTGTGTCAACGTCGATGACCTTAAATAACCTTGAACCTCAAAAATAGAGGGGTTTAGTTAATTATTTTGCGATTTCCGGCGGCGACACACATCTTAAGAGTAAATTGTGCCAAAATGGCTGGAGACGGACTAAGACAACCTGCATGTGAAATGTTCAGCACTAAACGTAGATTTCAGCAGTCCAAGTCCCGACCCCTTAGGTTCAAGGAGGCCGGCGCAGGCGGGCGTGAAATACGGCTACCCCTTTAAAAAGTGGTTATTTTACCGCAATTATCTCGCGTAGCGTGAAAACGGTTGCAGATAGGTATAGACATACTGCTTATCATAACAAGCACTGGTGACAAGCTTTTTATTGGTGTCAACGTCGATGACCTTGAATGACCTTGAGCCCCCAAAATATGGGTTTTTACTTAATTATTTTGCGATTTCCGTCTGCGACACGCATTTTAAGAGTGAATTGCGCCGAAAATGGCTACAGATGGGCCTGACTTTAGTCATATAAAAAATTTCTTTCAAAACATTTTGCTGAAAACCGCATGACTCTGTGATGTACGGTTGCAAAATTATGGTGCCATAAACTTTGTGCCGTTTTTGGACCACCCTGTATGTTCCACCTTTTGGCGCTGCCAGCTCAGAAGTATTGTGACAATTTGTGTAGCAAATAAATATTTTTTTACTAACTCACTATCAAGTACCAACCGACTATGACTGCTCGACCCACCATGACGTCGAGGCAGGGAGGAGGTGGCGGGGCAAATGCCTTGTTTAAATATTATTCTGTCGCAATTTTTTGTCGAAAAATGTTCGTTCAAAAGAACAAAACGTGGGGCTATAATACTAATAATAGGCAAAATTGAAATTCTGAGCACTTTCTGTTGAAAATATGCAGCCGTACGTCTGTCTATAGGAAAACTGCAACTTTGTGTCCCTCGTACTTTTTTTAACGAACGACGCCGCTGGCGGACACTGTGCAGATGTGGTGTCGTTGACGGTGTACGTGGAGTGCGAGAGAGAGTCGGCGATGGACCTGTCGGGAAAGTGCCCCGGTGACACTCGGCTCGTGGACTATGTGCGTCGTAAGATGCAGCGCACCTGTGGACTGCAGCTGACGCAGCTGCACAATCGGCGCATGGTACTGCAGATGACACGCGCCTCTGGGTCAGACTGTCTCTGGACGTCGCCCGCTAAACACTTCAAGGTACAGTGAGCAGTGTTGTCAAATTGACGCGAATAAATCACGAAACAGCTTTGATCAGTGTTGCAGTCAACTCCTAGCCAAATTAGCTAAAATACGAGGCTGAGAGTAAAAATTAGTCAAACAGTATGGTAAAGAGGATTTCAATTTTACGTAGGCTATCGAGCTGTTCGTGTTTTAGGCAGTTCACAGCGAGCATGGCGGCGATAGCGCAAATAGTTAGTCAAAAAATGATCACTTTTCGGTGGCATCAAATATATAAAACAACTGCCAACACGTTTCCGCTGTTCAGAATAATACAAACATTCGAAATTAATAAATTAAAAATGCTGAAAAATTTCAAAACATTGACAAAAATTACAGTCAATAAACGTCGCTGGGGGCTCTGTTTAGGCCAAGCAGTTGTAAAATATAACCACTTATCTTTTTAAGTAATTAAAAGCAGTTATAAATGTTACTTTACGAGAGCAGTAAGTAAGAAGTGCTCTTAATTATTAGGTAGTTGATGTTCGTTATTGAATTACTGCAAACACTGTAAAATATCACTTTTGTTTAGGGTCAGGAGATCAGAATTACGAAGACTTTTACGACACCGAGAGAGGTATAGTTAATTTGTTATAGGCATCTCAGTTGTGGTAACTTTAGCATTAAAGTTCCTCTTGACCTAATCGAAACATTTTTGAGTAATTATTTTAATTATATCATCCGGCAGTCATACAAACAGACTCAGTGACGAACGACATAATTTTCTTTTCGAATTTAACTAAACCAGAAGCGACCAAAGGTCACAAACTTCCGCCGGATTTGTTGCTACGCGCGAGAGCTAGCTAGCTAGCTTGATATAGCGCGTATTAGCTATGATAATTCTGTCTGTTTGTCCGTCCGTCTGTCTCTCTGTCACGACCCGGTACCGTTTCAAGACCAGTTAAGATAGAGACTTCGGCTTTTTACCAGATGTTGTTTCTAGTATTTCGTGACAAAATGTGATGCCATTTGGTGAAAGGAATCCTTGCGAACGAAGGAACGAAAGAAGGGTACTCCTCCTAAAAAGACGTTATTCTACCGCTATTGGCTCGTCTAACATAAAAATGGTTGCAGATAGGCACAGACATGCTGCTTATCATAACAAGCACTGGCAACGAGCTTTTTAGAAATGTCAACATCGATGACCTTGAATGACCTTTAACTCTTAAAATATTGATGTTAAATGATTTTTTGACAATTTTAGCTGCAAAAGTGTAAAGAGCGACGAAATGGATGGAAATAGACTAAGATTACCTGCGAACAGGAAATGCCATAGGCTCTTGCGCGTCTCATGAGCATTAGCTCCGACTTCTTGTTTTTTTTAACCATGTTTGATTTTAACTTGACCTAAAAATCATTCGATAAAATTATCTGACATAAACTTTCATCGAGTAAAACTTGGAGTTTAATTGGCCTACTGGAAACTCGACTTGATTATGTTTAACGCTTATGACTGACTGTTGATGTGGTATATCAGGAAGTGAGGAGTTACCCTGAGCGGGGGAATGAATTGCGTCAGCGGAGAGAACGCTTCGTTATCAGTGAACCCTTTTTTGGTGAGATCTGCTTCGAACTTGTTGATGATGACGACGACGACGAAGAATGCCTGACATCATCCTTAGGCGACGAAGTGCTGCTGCGGCAAGAGGAAAATCCCTCGGCCACATCACAGCTCATTTGCGGAGATAATTAGCCCCCCCCCGCGACGCTGAATATGATCGAACCGCCGGTTCCGCAAAACCGGATTCACAAATCACCTACTGCAGATAACCGGCTTTCGGTTCCGGTTACAAGTCACATGCCAGAAATGAAACCAGACCATCGTCCATAGTAGGTTAGCCTAAATATGTATGTTCTAGCATTAGGCTATCCTCGTTACAGCCAGACCTCGGTTTTTACGCGCGATAGCAAAATGCTTCCGCGTCTTAGCCATAGCCTGAGCGTCCGTGTCCGTCCGTCACACTCTGCAGCCCTATCGAAACGCTGCAATCTAGGATTACGAAATTTTTACTGTGGGGCTCTAGGACTCTAGTTTTGTGACAAAATTTCGTGCCCCTGTCTGAGGTTGTTCCCTTCGATCGAGGGTGCCAAAAGAAACGCCATAAAAAACGTTATTTTGCCGTTATTGGCTCGTCTAGTGTTACAACGGTTCTAGATGGATACAGACATGTTGCTTATCATAACAAGCACTGGTCACGGGCTTTTTAAAAGTTTATTATTATCAGTGACATTGAACGATTTTGAACCTTCAAAATTAGGGTTTTTGTGAATTTTTCGCGATTTCGGGCTGTGACACACATTTTAAGAGTGAATTGCGCCGAAAGGCTGGCGATAGACTTGAACAACCTGCATATAAAATTTTTTTAGTATAAAACGTACATTTTTAACAGTAATGATCTAAGTTTTGACCTTTTCAATTCATGAAGTCTTCCATACGGAGGTCTCAGATTTGAGTACTCTTTCAAGATGCGTTATTATTTTATTGCTGTACACAGATTGCCAAGGTAGCAGGACCGCTGCAGCGCTGCTATCGTGCGTCACGTGAACTTTGCTCAAATTACTTGTGGTATTGGCTTTGTTTGCATTCTTGTATTTAAGCCTGACTTTGCTTATGGCTTTATGCTTTACCACTTGTTTATATCACTACGAAAACTCAGGTTGAACCGAGCTAAGTAGAAACTATCGCAGTTTTCGTACACAGTTAACAAAATTGGCGTTTTGTGAAGTTTGATTGTTTTTAACGTCGAACGTACAAACTGGCAGCTAATTGTTCAAATAATTTTATGTGCCATATTCCAAGCACTGCCTGCATTAAGTAATAGTTCCAAGCAGACCTAATCTACACAGCGAAAATGTTTTGTATATTAATTTTCGTTTGACAGCTACCGTTTTAACTGTTAATTTGTCTTTCATTAAAGTTACTAGCTATTGCTAATATGTACCGTTGATCCCTTGGCTGGGACGCATTCTGACTGTCAAAGTGTGATGCCACGTAGCATGGCCACCTATACGTCGACCCCGAGTCCTCTACGTGCACTGGCTTGGGTCAATCCCGGTAGTAGGCGACTGGTGCAAATTGCAAAATATGGCCAGAATTGCTCAGATGGTGATACAAGCATAAAACCTGGCACAATAATACTTCAGACTGCACAGATCATTTTAGTGTTAGTGCCAACATGAACTGTACACGGCATAGCAACTGTTGCTAAGCAACGTGTTTTCCTTAATAACCAGCATGCCATGACGCTCATACACACCACTTACAAAAGTCATGTAGGGCCTTAAATGGTACGACCGATTTGCATGTCATTTGACTGGTAGGCTTATTGCTGGGTGCAATGACACTTCGAGGGGGGCTGACCCCGACGAGAAGGGAAGATCTGATTTGTATAGACAGGCTAAACAGGAGAGTGGCGTTAATTTATATTTGGAGAGAGCAAAATTTTCTGGAAGAAGCTTAAGGTTGCACGCATATGACAGACGACAGACAGTTAGACTGTTGTTTGTCTACCGTAAAACTGCTAATACAAGCCGGAGGGTCTGAGTCTGATGTTTTAATAAAAGCCGGGTCTCAAATAGAAGCCGGGTTCCTAACATAAGCCGGGTCTCCAATATAAGCCGGACATTCAAGTAGTAGTAGTATAATAGTTGTTGTAAGTGTGCTAGTAGTTGTAGGACATAGTAGTAATAGTAGTTGTACGTGCAGTGGTAGAATAGGGCCTACACTCACTCTAAATTGTATTGCAATAATAGTATTGCACACGTACAGAAAAAGTGTATTACTTTGATATGGCAGATTTACAATGTTTTAATAGAAGCCGGGGCTTCTATTAGCAGTTTTACGGTAGGCCCCTATCTGACGTCCATGACAAACAACGCTTCGAAGAAATAGGTATTAATGCGAAATCACTTACAAAACAAACTTAGCATTCATTATTTTCGATTATCTTTTTTGGCTTTACTTAGCGTATTATCTCGTGCGGAATGCAGAGTTGGCGTTGGCGTTCCATAGTGAATCGTCGAGTGACAATGCATTGGTATAAGCCAGCCTATAGGTCTACAGGAAGCACTGATCAATGCTTGAGGCGTGCCAGCGCACAGTCGCTGCTTGCGCGTCGTTCAATACGATGTGCTTCGAGTTGACTGGGCGTTCGGCTGTTTAAAGCACAGTCAACACGGCGCACCATCTTATCATCATAACAACTACAACAGCTATAGGCCTAACATCTATGCAGCTGCGTGAAATGTATTTAAACGTATTTGAGAAATTGGTCTGCTGAACAAGAAGACTTAAATAACGGCAGTTTATACGACAGAGCCGACGTGCAGTTAAGCATAAAACCTGCAAATAAAAAAAACTAATTAGCCAATTTGCTGAATTTTCCAAAGCGAGCTATTTACAGTCATAGCTTAGCATGGAGTGTCTTCTAAATCTGGTTAGCTCGGGGCGACGTTTGTTTTGTGCTAAATTAATCTTGTGATCAAGGAAAAAGCATTTCCGAAATGGCGCACTGCAGCTTGTAAGTAAGCAGGTGTGTCGACAAATCACGATAATCCCAAATCCTAATCCGACGCCATGGGGCGCCGATCCTGTGCTTTATGCGACGCGTTGCCGTTCTGTCACTCTGGCAGTGAAGAGGGGCGCTGAAGGGGAACGGAGATGACGACGGCGTACGTACGTCGACAGGCGAATCATCGGTAGCTTGGAGGCAAGCAGCAGCAGCAGCACCATCGACTACTGAGGCTGCTGCTGCTTCGACTACGTAGTCAGCTGGCAGACACGCGTATAGGAGGCGTATAATTGTACCACAAACAATTCAGTGTAATAACAGAACTGATTACAATATAGTACCAGCATGCCGAAAAGACCAGTTCAAAAACGCCTGTGAATCATCACACGCAGTCGTATATGCGTAACAATATGCTGCGCTCGCGCTGTAGCGAAATTCAGTCGAGATAATACATCGTCTAAGTTGTCTTGATAATGTGCGTCGCGACAATCACTTTGTCGGGTTCTCCGGCGATGAGTCAACTACTTCAAACCGTCACTCTGACAGCGGTATGAATTACTGAATTGAAGGAATTTATTTTTGTCTACGTACAAATCAGAGCAAAACGCAGACAACAGATAGGCCTACAATGTTGACAGGACATGCAGGAGCTGACACTCCGCTCTAACAGATAGGCCTATGCCCTTAAAAACAACATTTTACATAGATATACCGTTAAAACTGTAAAGATATAGGCTATGCATCAACACCGGCATTTTAGAACATGTCGGTAGTCTATTGGCCCATAGCATCTTCGTGTAAATTTTACCACATAGGCGTACACTGGGGAACATTTCGGACTTAAGTTCCCATTGTTAAATTGAACTTACGTACTTATCTTAACAACGAATCATATTTAGTTTTCATGTGAAACGAAAACGCCAGACGAAAACAGTAACTGCAAACGCATGCATAGTGGGAGGCTAGAAGCTTTGCAAGTTTGACAGGTTACCGTTATTCAATTACCTGATTAATATTGCATTGCCAATGACACTCTACGTGGCACGGCACGAAAAGCACATTACTATAATTATTGTCTTTAATTATTTAGTGCATGAACCATGCAGAGAGAAAGCCTTTAGCTGGAAGCCATTTATCAAAGCACCTGACGTTAAATAGCGTCATTCACTAGTCACATGATTCGAGTCCTTATAGACTGTAAGCAAGTTATAACGGCTGGCATATGACTTCATAACTAACCGGGTAGCAGTGGTTGGTGCGGTCACGTTCCGACAATAATTTTATGCGGCCGTCCTAATAGGCCGTATTACGGCTTTTGTCCGTTCGTCCGTTTGTCGGTCCGTTTGTCTGTCCCGCACGAGCTAGCTTTTAATTGAAAAACAAAAAGGCGTAGAAAAATCAAAATTGGGGTGAGTTAATAATAATAACTACTTCAGAGATTTAACGCTATTCTGATTAGCGAGACCTTTGTTGAGACCGGCGATGCACCAGACCTTTAGTCACTCTGACATTTTTAAAAAACTTTTTTGTTTTTTTAACCCCCGGAAATCTTTACTACCGGGGATATAAAAAATAATGATACGACAATTTGTATGACGCCGTGATATATCCTAAGATAAAAACAAGGGCGCCTGACAAAACATGCAAAATGAAAACAATAGGCCTAACGTCAATGTCTAAAATGCAGAAAGCTAAAACCTAACGTCAGATTAACGGGAACGATATTTCAAACAAGTGTGTCTTTAGTAGCCGCTTAAACGAGTCAACAGATGCAGCAGATCTAAATGTTCACAAGTAACGAGTTCCATGCAGAATGTCCAGCAACTGTGAAAAAACGTTCGCCGCACTTAAAACGTGTTCGCGGAATGTCCACCAGACGGCGAGATGACGACCTGAGACCAGCTCGACGACGAGCTACGTTAGACACCGGGACACAGCAGCTCCTGATATACTCCGGTGCAAGATGGTTCAGTGCCTTAAATTATACCATAAGACACAGCTTAAACTGTATACGTTCTGGCACTCGTAGCCAATGCTGACGATCGCGCAACAGTGGTGTGACGTGGTCAGATCGCTTGCCGCCGTAGATAATACGCGCGGCGGCATTCAGAACTGATTGAACACGCCTCAGCTGATAAGAAGGCAAGCCGGATAGTAGAGTTGCTCAGTAGGCGAGTACGCATAACTAAACGGACGGCCGCATGTCATGTCGGCACTGAGCCGACATCTTCGTTTGTTGTTAAACATTCAGTGCTTCTGTGACGTCTCTGATTTTACAGTATCACTTTAATATTTCCTTTATTAATAATTGTTTTTCTCTGAAGTCAGTATCTTGACTCGGAAACCAGTCTTGTGAAAAAAAACATAAAACACGCTGACCATGACGATGGCGCGTTTATTTATTTCGATTTTTCGTTTTTTCAAGTGTTTTTAGCCGACCGTGCTTAAGTAAAGGTCTAGCTGTTGTCATATTGTCGTCCGTCTATCGTCCGTCACGGATGCATTGTGGCTAAACGGTAAGTCGTAGAGGATCGGCGATGGTACCATCGTATAGGGCTCTGGTGATTTCCTATAGGTTATCAATCGTAACCATGTCTCCATCGGCAGTGGTTTGGTCGCAATTATCAGTGGAAAGTTTTAAGTTATAAGTTTTAAGCTATAAGTGGCCGTATCTTGGAAACAGTGAGGGAGATAGAGTTAAGATTACTATTAATTACTAATAGGAAGTGGCACACATCCATTCAGATAGAATAAATATTATTGACTTTGCATGACTATAAAGGTCGGTACGCACTATAGTGGCTAAACGGTGCGAGATATGACCAAGGGTGCTATTGATCACTAAGTTTTACATTTAACGGTATTTCTGTTCTCTATTCTCAGTATCTCTCATTTCATTTTTCTTTTAAACATTTCAGTTCTTTTTAGTTTATGTGCTAGATTAAACTGACAGTTTGTCTGTCAGTTTTTGAGTGCGAATTTATGATTGTATTGTATTGTATTGTATTAGGTAATAGCATACGCCTTTTCAGATGAGATGAGAATCATTGACTTTGGATAACCTTCAAGGTCACTAACAACCAGTACGGTCGGCTATTCTAGCGACAGCTGGGCTTCTTGTTGATGTACTAGTATTAGTGTGCATTACTATTTTTGGCGAATTTAATAACTGATTGCTTGACAATGTTGCTCGTGCAGTCGCTGTACGTTGTTGGATGTCGCGGTAACCCTGCACTCGACGAAGCAGGCGGCTGCATCGGTTCGTGGTGTGCGCCGCCCACCTTCCCCGACCTGCTGGCCGCATTCGCCGGCTCGCTCGGCCGTTCAGCGGCTATGAGGAATCTCACCGTCGAGCTCATGTCTCCGGGCTCCTTAGCCTCGGCGCCTTGCCGTCGTCTCGTCGACTGCTGCCTACCGCGGACCGACTTCACCGCGGCACGACGGCGACCGCTGTGTTCCGCCGCCGACCAGCTGCCGGCGCTGCCATCTTGTCGCAGTGGGCACGCGCGTGATCCTGTAGCTTCCGGTCGCAACGGACCGAGCCAGTTCTCACGCAGTCTGGAGGTAGAAAAAATTTGAATTCGGAGTTTTATTTGTCGAGCAAATAGGTCTGAAAGTGATATTAAGGATCTATGATGACGACGACAACAACGTAAAAGTAGTGTTGCTGACAAAAACTAGACCGTTCGATGTTTTCTGCGCTACAGGACAGCGATGGGTATCGCGGTGTTGACTGGTTGAACCCGGCAATGTCCAAGCCAGATGATCGACAGTCACTCCTGGACGGGTTTCCGTGGCAGGGAGCGGATATACCGCGGTCAGCCAGTGATCGCTCCAGCTCGCTCACTGATAGTCCATCAGCGGACACGGACAGAGCGGCAAGGTCGGACGCGGAGTGGGATATGGATGCGGCCATCCGGCGGCTGTGGGCGAGCGTACGAGGTCGACTGCTCATCATAGCACTGACTATCAGCATGCTGGCGTCCGTCATCGTGCTCAGCGCATGGATCTGTCTACGGTGAGCTGCATAAGAGGAAAGAACACGCTCCACTTTTTTATTTTACTAAAACATGTAAAAGAGAAACTTAGTTCTATTTGCTTCGTTATTGGAACGCGTAATCTGGCTCTACTGTTTGCAGTTTTGTTTTAAGATGTAGCTTTTGTGGCTGAGAAAGACCATAATAATTTTATAGAATTTCTCTGCATATACAGTTCTAAAGTAAACGTCAGAACATGCAAAAATTCAAGCAAAATTGTATCTTGCAACACTGAGTTTAGTTCGTAAGCAGCTGCAGCCTTTTAGGCTAAAGCTCATCGCTGTCCACGGAAATTCATCTCCAAGCTATGGAACGTCAACCACCATATTATATAGGAGGATCACAGTGTTCGTTACCACCCACCCGACATAGTTGAACGCACACTGCCTTAACCCTAATATAGGTTATAGGCCCAGTTATATAACACTTATCATGCAAACAGTCACATTTTATACAACTGGAATAAGAATAGAATATTGTATTGTTAGCGGAAACGCTGTTTTTTTTCTGAAGCTTATTTGTTAACGTTATTATATTTCCTCATGTTAGCTAGGAACGAAAATTTGTGTTTGCAGAAAGCGTTTGTCGAAATACGAAGCAGCTCCCGAGACAGAGGTATGTAAGCCTACGACCCGCTTAAATATTCTGAAAAATATTGTGAAATATTTTGTCTAACGAATATCCGATCAGTTCAGTTAAGCTGAGATGCAGGTTACAGAGGCCGAGGTTTACGAGCAAAATTGAAGTGCTAGGCTAATTTTATGATGACAAAAAAGTACGACTGTTATCTGAAGCAATGGATTTGGTCAGTACTCAATCAGGACAGTAAAACAAGGTCACGTTATCATTCAACGCTTATAAACGTTTTTGTTTTCCTTCTTTAAATTTTTTCTCCTAACGTTTATTACGTGCATGGTTCAACTGTGTGCGCAGCAAGAGGCGATCTGCATGTATGAGCGCGTGCTGGCTGACCGCTGCAGCAGGTCACGTGATCGTCGACATCATCGCACCACCGCCACCGGAAGCGGAAATGACGTCATGAGCGACGAGCGAACGCTGATTGGTAGCACCACCGACTACGGTCTGACGCCCACACGTCGTTATGTCTGACGCTCGGCCGATGTAAATACGGTAGCAAACTGGGGGTCCGGCTGAAACCATGCAGACGCCTCCTTTAAGTTTAACCCTCAGTAACGCGCTCAGGAAAAACGGCCAAAAGTAGTTATTACTAGTGACACAATTTGTACAATACTTGACTTGGCGATCGTTCGGTACCGCAAGATATGTAACTTCTTGGACGTAGCCCTATGTAGCGTACCACGACAACCGTCGAAAACCAGCGTATAGTACTAATCGTCACTGGTCCTCTACCAAAATGTAGAGTGGCCACTAGCCAGGTAGCCATGTAGACTACGGTAGTCTTTACATACATAGAAATGACATAGGATTCAAAACTATTATTAACTATTTTAACTGCCAATGACTTCTGCACAAAAACTGAACGACACATATTATCACAACCACGTGACAGAAATTTGACTCATAGGGTGTTTACACGATCCAGCAAACGTCCAGCATTAGCACGTGTATTTTGAATACATTTGCTGGAAGTTTGCTGGACGTTTGCTGGATCGTGTAAACACCCCATTATACACAAAGCAACGTTATTTGATGTACGCAAATGGCAATAAAAATTTTCTCATAATAATAAAATGCGTAATGTCAGAACGATAAATATAAAATAAAACAAACTTTACTAACTCCTACTTAAAAAATAAACAATATATTAATTTCTACGCATCACTGCCACAGTGCAATTGTCTGGCCATTCACGGACTTGGCTGAAATGTTTGCATAACGATGAAGCCTAATTACTTTAACATGTGGTAATTAAACACGTTCCTAATGATTCTAGTATAGATCAGTTGAGCCATATATACCACTATATACTCAATCTTTTCTCGTGTTTCTCATTTTCCCTTCGTTTCGTTAACTTTTCCTAGAGCGGTATGTTTTATAGGCCCGCTTGTAAGCTTTAGTGGCTTATAAAGGGTTAATAACGTTATTGGTCACACATAGTGCACGGTTGCTGATGCATGGTGTGAAGGTCGGAAACGGCCAACGGTCGTTAATCACCACGGCATTGACTTGCTATAGCGCTCGTAGACCTGCCACGTAGCTTGCTGCCTCGGTCTTTATCTGAACGATAATCTACTGCGGGGCGCTGGAAATGACGGACACAAAAATGCAGGACATGAAATTGCAGGACACGAAATGGCTTACTAATGGATTATCACGCAGGTGGGGGATTATTTTGGGATGATCCATGCACCGCATCTGGTCACACATTCCATAATTTTTGGAACACCAAAAACCCAAAAAAATAAAAAAATAACAGGATATTTTCTAATTAATTGATATATTAAGCATGACGAAGGTGTACAAAACCGAAAGGCAAAAAAGTGCCCAAAACGTACCAAATTGATAATAAATAAGTAGAAAAAATGTCTGAACATATGACAACTGTTTTTAATTAAATAAGCAGCCAAGTTAGAAAACCTGAAAGGCGCAAATTAAACAGTTAGTGACAATGCACCGCGTTCTCAACCGAAGAACAAAAATGTCATTATCACAGCAGTCACTCGAACGGCGTTGAAGTCTTCTGCTTGGCTGACTATACAGGAGTTCTGAGCAAATGACACGAGTCAGAGAAAGTGAAGACATCAGGATTTGTCCTCCATGTACACAGCACAAACTATAGCCTACAAGGTGGTGGCGCAGTGGAGTGTAGTGGTTAACATGTTGTGGCCAATCAACGAAGTTAATCGACGCTAGGCCCGGTTAGTATGTTCATGGGTGACCATTGGCAGATTGGGGAATCATCTTGGTATATAACCAAGCACCCCGGTCAACTCAGCCTGGCCATCCCTCCGTGGGTAGGCGCAATAAATACAAGCAAAAGCTGGGACATAAGCAGGCACACCGCGCGATGCACTAGCCCTGTATCCGAAGTCCAGCTAGCAGTGTAAACTCGTGTCTGGTTGAGGGCTAAGGAAGTGATGATAAACGCTACCTTGTGGCTCGATCGGGATGTTTTAACATTTACACTTACTACAGGGTGGGCCTGGCCAAAATAGTAACATCATATTGGTACTCTTGAGTTTACTATCTTAATGATAGATGCATTACATTTGCAATTTTTGTTTACTCACATATCGTTTTCCCCAAATAGTGTAGGCTCATTTGTCGTGAAATAAAAATTCGTGTATTTTGTTTGGTAAAAGCAAAAACTCATTTGATTTTGGAAGAAGATATCATAAGTTTTTTTTTAAAAATAGGGTGACATTTTTTCTTTATTATGTCACCCTATTTTTTAAAATAACTTATGATATCTTCTTCCAAAACCAAATGAGTTTTTGCTTTTACCAAACAAAATACACGAAATTACAAATGAGCCTACACTAAAATCACGTCGTTCTTCGTCTATTAATGTACACAAGTTCCGTTATATGTGACTAAATTTCGCCACTATGGTTGGATTAACTAACAATAAATGCTGTCCACTTCACAATGAGCATGTGAAGGAAAACATCGAGGTTCCGAAAGAATTATGAAAACGTTTCTAATAAATGAGCACAGTTAAATTGTGAAAAATTTACCGCAAATGCTAAAAATGTTCAAACATTACAAATATTTGGTATTTTGCAATTCACATAACATAATATTGACCTAGTGGAAAATGGTGTCAATTTTTCGTCTATCCGGTAATGACTCGCTTCACGGTCACCTATAACTATAAGGATCAAAAAATGTTTACTTTGTTTACACAGCTAATGATCAGGAGCCAAAAGGTTAGAACCAAGCGCCAAGCTACCTGTATGACTCAGCAAACCCAGAAATGGTACTACTGACATGTCTGGTTATGCGGTGACATTGACCCTTGACCCCAAAACTAATCAGTTCATTCTTGTTCCATGTTGCACTACAGAACTGAGAGAAGTATGCTAAAAATTCATCAATTCCACAACAAGAATTGCAAAATAATGCAAAAACACAGCAGACACATGCATGGACTGATTATGTAACAAGAAATTTGAGCTAATGCTCACGAGATGTGCGAAAGCCTATAGCAGTTCCTGTTCGCAAACTGTCAGGTGCTGCAACCGAAAATTGCAAAAAAATCAATAAAAAACCCTTATTTTGCAACTTCAGGATCTTTCAAAGTCATCAACGTTGATACGACCGAACAGCTTGTCACTAGTGCTTGTTGTGATAGGCAGCATGCCCATGGTGATCTGCAACCGTTTTCACGAAAGACTGGCCAACAAGTTGGCAACAATGGTAAATAACAATTGTTTCAGGGGTACCACTATTTGATGTCCTTGTGCACAGGTTTCCTTGAACCTAGAAAATTGAGACTTGGACGGTCAAAATCTAGGTTCAATGCAGCTTTTCCATGCCTATATCAGTTGATTTTGGCGCAATTCGCCCTTAAAATGTGTGCTGCAGCCCGAAATCGCTAAAAAAATACATCAAAAACTCCTATTTTAGCGTTCATGGTCATGCAAGGTCATTGAATTTGGTGGCAATCGAGAGCCAGTGTACGACTTCCTATTAGTGATTAACAGTAACCTAGGCCCTAACTCGCACCATTATCGAGATACAGCGACTTATTGGCTAAAAATCGCAAATCTTTCTCACCTGCCTCTCATTTAGCACCCTCGCTGAGGGTGACTCATTTCGAATTTATGAAAAAGCTTTACGGATCCTGAAACTAGAGTCTTCCGGGCAGCCAATGGTGAACATTTGGTGATCCTTGCTTGCTCCGTTTTGACTGATCCACCCATGTGACGGACCTTCAGACAGACAGACGGACAGACAGAAATGCGATGGCTAAGCGCTAAAGCAGTAGCTGCTTTCGCGCATAAAAGCATAACGTCTGCCTCATTCATAATCATCGTATCATTCATAATCACCCTTCTTTCAGGATGTCTCTCGAGATGTTTTGTTCTCAACGTCACTTAAGAGCAGAGACCGTGAAGCAAGGATCCTTGCTTGTTGGTGTTGCCGCCTACCATGCTCAAAATTGGACCTCTACATGCCTCCAGCATCCCGTATGCGAACAGACACGAAAACAATACAGTCAATAGGACAGATGCTTACAGCCTGTTATATTTCCTGATCCTCCTCCTCCTCATCTCCACCACCATCATCAAGCTGCTGATGCTGACTGAGCTGCTGCTGTAGCTTACTGATACGTTGCGACGTTTCACTGTAGACACGATCTATTCTTAGTAGTTCCGACTTAGCCTCAGCTGACAAACTACGCACAACAGCAACAACAATTACAACTACAACAACCACTACTACTACAACAACGACAACAACTACTATTATTGAATACTGATACGTCTTAGCCGAACCGCCGCTGTTCGCCGCCGGCGTTAAGGTCTCGGACTGCAACCAACCGTTAATTTAAAGGTGCCAGACTGCTATGGCTCCATGCCGCCGCAGGCGATAAGCTAGCGCTTAAAGCGTTTTAGAGAACACTAGAAATACGTTCTGTGGAATGAGGTATCTGTCCCACTGCCACGCTATATAGCCTAGCAGCTGCGTATAAGAGGGTAGGTGCAAACAAGGCACAATTATCTTTCACGGGGGCCAAGTTGAAGTCAATTTTGTCCCAAATTTCGTTGCCATGGCAACAGGGGTCGGCAGGCGAAAAATTTTAACGACACCATCGGATAGCCCGGGCTCAAAAATAGGGGGTAAATGCAAACAGTGTGCAATTATCGTTTACGGAAACCGAGTTACCGGTATACCGCTTTGAAGTCCCCATAGGCCGTAATGTAATTTTTTAAAAATTGGGGCAAAATAGGGAAGGAGTTATCAGATTTTTATACCAAACAAATTCGATCTTACTTTTCGGGCCCCAAACCACTGTGCAAAATTTCATCAAAATCAAATCAAAAATGCGGCCGTAGGAGTGTTTACAAACGGACAGACAAAGTGACAGAAGTGATTTTATATTCTGTCCCATGCTATACTATAGCAATCGGACAGATAAAATCAAACAATGTGTTGTGCTAACACTGCTGCAAGTAGAGCTGCCAGCGCGAGCGTGCATGTCCTCCCTCGTCAGTCATCACAATGCCAGTTGTGACAATCAGTGAGTGAATATTAGTTCTACAGAGAAATACAGGGTGTGCCAAAAAATGACCCAACTTGTTTTTGTCAGAACTTTGTCAAATCTTTACCAAATTTGACAATTTTTGGCACACAGATAAGCAAGACGATAGAATTATGTAAGGCACACTCACTGTCCACCTCACATAATTTATGTTAACGCACTACCGTGTAAAACGCGGATGCTCCAAATTGTTACATTACGCAGTGATTATCAGTATCAGATTGCTCACTTGTGCATTATCAATTCCACAAAAGACACCATGGGATTTAATAATTTTGCGGTATTAAACATTTTACGCTGAAAACAGCAGACAACAAAATAACTGACTGATGAGCTTAAAACACATTTTATCCATGAATTAGTGCTGTGCATTTTGATCAGTTGATCGTTAATGCCACTGTCAGCCGTGGCGTCATGTCAGGGGCGTCATTTCAGTAAATTGTTGGGGTCTCAGTGATCCTTGGGAGTCTAAGTTTGCGTAACGTATTGTTTTTGCAGCAGTAACACTG